>Ga0160182_120525_pt1 | contig 37153 bp, 40 predicted proteins | sample met14sa_FD_108561 | JGI IMG/M metagenome (GOLD analysis project Ga0160182, IMG submission 108561) | Synthetic bacterial communities of pure cultures from sediment of Lake Washington, USA, under high oxygen condition - MT... | ecosystem: Engineered > Modeled > Simulated communities (microbial... >... | reverse complement strand
CAGGTTTTTCGCCACAAGCAGTTAATGCAAGTGCTAATAATGCAGCTAATAGGGCAGAACGTGTCATTTATATATTCCTTAACGAATGTGTGTGGACTAAGAGTTTAACCATTACGGTGGACCACCTTTAGTCCAACCGGATGAAAAGAATTTTACCAGCAATTATAAAATATTCCACTAGATTTTTTGAACTTATACAAATATTTGAGAGATAAACTCGTTAAATTGCAATTATTTATGTGGCAAACCTCATTCAGATTCCAAAGTAACTATTCGACTTTGATGTTTATGTTGCTATTTTGACTGTTTGAGGTTGATTGTAAGCCCAAAATTTTGCGACTTACCTCATCATTATTTTGCATGGTGCCGCCGATGTTAACCCAATCACCCAAGCCAACTCTAACGATGGTGCTAAGCGATTCAAAATCAATAAAACCTTGATTATTCAGGCGAGAGATGCGCGGCGTAATTTCTAATTCAACTTGATTGCCAATCGTACGCGGCCTTACCGCAAACCCAGTGGTAATTTCACGCCAATCCGTAAAACGTTCAATCTGTACATAACGCCTGGTTAGGTTAATCCATTCTTGGGTAAAAGGTACAATTTGGCCATTGCTGATATATGCCCGCTCGCCATCTAACACATTGATAAACTGGTTGCTGTTGCGATATGTGCTGGAAGTATTACGCTCAATATCGATTCGCCCAGTATTTGGTGCTGTGCGCCTGTCGTTTGATATAGTAACGTTGCCTCTCCTAATCGTCCCGCTTGCCTGAGTTCTTTCTTGCTGGCTTTCCATCTGATTGCTGTTATTCACGGTAATTCTGCGATTAATACGTGCAACGTCTAATGATTCAACAATCGCTTCAATTTCATGCATACGTTCTGGAGATGCCCGCAAGATCAATTGATTCTGCATGCCAGTTGCGGTGCCATCCAATCCGACCATTGGAGCTATTGTCGGCAGCACGTCACTGGCAAAACGATGTTGTAGCGTGATGATTTTAAATTCGGTTTCGGCATGCGCAATCAAGCTGAAGGATATTAAACCAAGAAACACGAGGTTGATTGCCGCAAGCATTACGCTTAATTTAGCTACGCTAATATTCAGTAATCCGGATTTTTTCATGCCTATTCCTAAAACAGTCATTTAAAAACGCAATTGCGATTAGAAATCATAATCCCAATTTGATTGCTGAAATTACTTCAGCTGTTTCGGCCAATAACTCATCGTAACGTAACAGTAAGCTTGCCGATGTTTCTACATCGTTGAGTGCGAATTTAAAGCGCGCCTGGTCAATATGAAAGCGGCGGCAGTAATGTTTTTTGTCGGCAATCACAAAACAATCTTTGGCTATTTTGGCAAAATCATTGGTTTCGTACACGCGCATTTTGTGTGCATATACAGTTAATAATTCGTATAAACGTGGGCAGTTAACTGTAAAGAATTGTGCGTTTTGCAAAATGATGGTGAGTTGCGACTGCGTGTTTTTAGTCAAAAAATCCTGTATTAACGCAAAACGTTTCAGGCTTGCATAATCGCCTTTTGAGAAATCCTGATCAAAAATCAATAAATGATTCTCAGCCTGCGCAATCACTAAATCCAGTGCTGCAACATAATTGCGTTCGCCCATTATTACGCTATCTGCGATTAGTTCAGGCTCATCCATCATGACTCCTGTAAGATTTGTACAACGTTAATCTAAGTAAATGAATCCAGCCAAATAATACTCAAACAACGCATCTGCGAGCAAAATGCATAAACTTTCTGTCAATGCTGTTTTGCTTAAGTAACGATTGTCTGCAAAATCTTGCATTGTTTCAATTAAACCATTTTCTATAGGCAATTTTTCACCATTTAGATAAAAGACATTATTGGTGAATAACAGTTGCGATTTTAAATCCAGCCGCAAGGTTTTTTGTTGTAGATTCGCCAGAAATTGTTTTTTACTTAACTTGCGTGCTGGCTCAAAAAACACGACTGGCTTGGGTTCTGTGAGATATTTCCCTAAGAAATCTGCAACATGTTGTTTATCCCAAGTGATTTTTTGCAGCATGTCGCTGACTTGATTTAGCATGGTAGCGCTTATTTCAGCGGGGTGATTTTGCAGTTGCAAATCAGGGTCAGTGTATAAAAGATTATCAGTATTTTTTAAGCTACTTTTTATACTTAAGTTATCTTGCAGATAGCTTAAAAATTCATGCGTCAACTCTTGTACTTTGGGTGCGCGAAAGCCAATCGAATACGTCATACAATTTTCGCCCACCGCTGTTCCCCAATGCGCGATTTGTGGCGGTAGGTAAAGCATATCACCGGCTTCCAATGTCCATTCTTGCTCAGACTCAAAGTTTTTCAGTATTTTTAAAGGTGCATCCTCAATTAAAGTTAAGTCTTTTTGGTTGCTTACTTTCCAGTTCCTACGTCCGCTGCCTTGCAGCAAAAAAACATCGTAACTATCCACATGCGCACCAATGCCACCGCCATCCGGTGCGTAACTTACCATCAAATCATCTAATCTGGCATGTGGAATAAAATCAAATTGAGCCAGTAAATCCGCCGCTTCCGGCAAATAATGATTCACGCTTTGTACTAACAATGTCCAATCTTTATGCGGCAATTGACTAAAGTCAGTGTCATCAAAAGGCCCATTTCTAAGCACCCATTTTTTACCTTTTATTTGTGCAATGCGAGATTGCACTTCATCTTCACAGGACAAACCAGCCAAATCATCTGGGCTTAATAATCCAGTGAAATCGGGGATCGCTTTTTTAATCAGCAGTGGTTTTTTCTGCCAGTACTCTGCTAGAAATTCGCTAGGCGTTAATCCGCCGAGTAAGGTTAATGCCTGATTTTTTGCCATAAATAAAGTGTTAAGTAAGCTGGTAAGTAAGAGGCTAATTATGCCATTGCACTGCTATACAGATAGGTATATATTGGGCGAATAAATATAAATAAAAGACTTAAATAAGCAAAGTCCGTATCAATTTTGAGGAGTTGTATATGAATGCGCCAGTTGCCAAAGATTTAGCCGATAGTTTACAAGGTAGCGACACTAAAACCTTTCACGGTGGATGTCCACACGATTGCCCTGATACTTGCTCCATGGTTTATACGGTTAAAGATGACAAGCTTATTTCGGTTAAGGGTAATCCAAATCACCCCATGACGCGTGGCGGTTTATGCGTCAAACTCAAAGATTATGAAAAACGGCACTATCACCCAGATCGCTTGCTGTATCCAATGAAAAGAACGGGCCCAAAAGGCAGCAAGCAATTCGAAAGAATCACCTGGGATGAAGCGCTGGATACCATTGTCAGTAAATGGCAAGCTATTATTAAAGAAAATGGTCCGCGCGCGATTATGCCGGCCAGTTATTTGGGCAACCAGGGTTTGGTACATGGCTTAAATGGCGGTGATGCTTTTTTTAATCGGTTAGGCGCAACCGTCACTGAGCGTACATTCTGTGGTGAAGGCTCGTGCACCGCATGGTTACTCACTGTTGGGCCAACGGCAGGCGTTTGTCCAGAGAGTTTTATTCATTCCAAATATATTGTCATCTGGGCATGTAATTCGGTTTCTACCAATTTGCATCACTGGCATATCATTCACGAAGCACAGAAAAAAGGCACAAAAGTCGTGGTGGTGGATTCTTACGCATCTAAAACCGCCAAAGAGGCTGATTGGCATATTGCGCCGAAACCGGGTACAGATGGTGCATTGGCGATGGCGATGATGAACGTGATTATCGAAGAAGGTTTGGTTGACCAGGATTATGTGGATAACTATACCGTTGGCTATAAAGAACTGGCAGCGCGCGCCAAAACCCGCACACCAGAATGGGCCGAAAGCATCACAGGCATACCTGCTGAAGATATCCGAAAATTTGCCAGAGAATATGCAACTACGCCACCTGCGGCGATTCGTTTAGGTGTTGCGCTGGAGCGTAGTTATGGCGGCAGTCAAGCCATTCGCGCTGTTACTTGTTTGCCCGCATTAATTGGCGCGTGGCGCCATGTGGGAGGTGGCGCGCTGCAATTCCCTGTATGGGAGCACCCATATAAATTTGATGTGATTTCACGACCTGATTTGATTCCAGAAGGCACGCCAGTCGTGAATATTCTGCAACTCGGACGTGTACTCACCAATGAAATCAAGCTAGACGTGCCGATTAAATCTATCATGGTGTGGAATACCAATCCAGTAACGCAATCACCTGAAACCGACAAGATTATCGCGGGTTTGCAGCGTGAAGATTTATTCACCATTGTGGCCGACCATTTTATTACGGACACCGCCGCCTATGCTGACATCGTGCTGCCAGCAACGATGGGCGCGGAGATGGAAGATATGATTCTTTCATGGGGGCACTTATACCTGACCTATAACGCTAAATGTGTAGATGCACCAGGTGAGGCGATTTCCAACAACGAGATTTTCCGCCGCTTGGCTAAACGATTAGGCTTTGAAGAGGAGAATTTTAAATGGTCAGATTCCGAGTGTTTAGAAAATTATGTCGCTTGGGATTCGCCAGCTTGTGACGGTATCGATTTAGCCTATTTGCGCGAACATGGCTTTGCGCGTTTAAATGTGGGCACAAAAGACAACCGCGCGCCGCATAAAGAAGGCAAATTCCCCACACCAACAGGCAAATGTATGTTCTTGGTAGAAGGTGCAAAGAACTTTGTCGCTGGCCCATTCCGTCAAATGTATGAAGGCTTCCAGCCATTGGAAGATTTAGATTCGCTACCGGATTATGTGGCTAATCGCGAAAGTATGGATAGTAACCCCGCGCTGGCTAAAAAATATCCGCTCAATATTATCTCGCCAAAAAGTCACGGCTTTTTAAATTCTTGCTATGCAAATGTGACCGAAAAAATTAAAGGGCAAGGTGAGCAATTTGTGATGATTAACGCCGCAGATGCAGATATGCGCGGTATTAAAGACGGCGCAAAAGTGCGTGTATTTAATGAACGTGGGGCGTTTGAAGGTGATGCGCGGATTACTAAAGATGTAAATCCTGGGATTGTGGTGGCAACGCTGGGCTATTGGCGTCAGCTAAATAAAGGAACGGTGAACTGTATTAGTTCAGCGGAGTTTGGGGATATGGGACATTCGACTACGTTTAGTGATAATTTGGTGCAGGTGGAGTTGAGGTGACTTAATATCTAATTTATACAAATATTAAAATTGAAGAGGATAAAGTATGGCGATTCCAAAAAAAGTAAGTGACAGGATTAGTCTTAATCTTAAACGTTTTCAAGCCATACTATCAGATGCAAAGAGCCGGGATATTAGCGAGTCGGATACTGTTGTCATTTTGGGCGACATGCTTGCAGAGCTTCTTGGGTATAAAAAATATATTGAAATTACAACGGAGTTTGCGATACGTGGAACGTACGTTGATTTGGCGGTAAAAGTAGGGAACGACGTTAGATTTCTTATTGAAGCTAAAGCAATAAACGTTGACCTTAAAGATAACCATATTAAACAAGCTATTGATTACGGCGCTAATCATGGTATTGAATGGATTGTTCTAACCAATGGAGCGATATGGCAAGTTTATAAAATTCATTTTAGACAACCAATTGATAAATCATTGATTTTTGAAGTAGACCTATTAAATACTAGCCCGAAAAACTCTCAACTTTTAGACTGCTTTGGAACTTTAAGTCGTGAAGGATTTACCCAGTCATCAATGACTGCATTTTTTCAACAACAACAGGCAACTAGCAAATTTTCATTAGCAGCTTTGCTAACAAGTGACAATGTGCTATCAGCATTAAGAAAAGAGTTAAAAAAACTAAGTCCTACTATAAAAATTGATGATGGTTTTTTAAAGTTTACATTACAAAATGAGGTTTTGAAGCGTGAACTTGTTGATAGTGATGAAGCAAAAAGTGCTTCAGAACTTATTAAAAAGGCTAATAAATTACAAGCAAAGCAAAAAGCCAAATTATTAATAGAAGCAGAGTAAACGGCTGTTCAATTAATAAGATAGTCGCTTTCGCGCGACTAGTGAGTTTCTTTTGCTTACCAAAAGAAAGAAACCAAAGAAAAGGCTACCCCCTACCGCTTGTTTCCTGCGTTCCTATAAAAAGTTGGACGCTGCGGAAATCGCCCAATAAAATCTTTGGACTCAAACAGTCCTTGCTCAAAAACTCCCAGCTTTTTAAAGCAGCGTAGGCGCGGTAGCAGGGGAATTTAAAACCAGTGGAAATTTGAGCAATGTTCTACTTTTGCTATTTAGTTAATTACGACGTTATTACTGCATTATTTTTAGGTATATCTCAGTCTATATTTACTTTTCTTAACATCTTTCTGTAAACAATATTGGTAAACTATTTATGTTAATGTGCGTTAATTAACAGAGCTTTAAACCTTTGTTAATGCATAGTTTGAGTTAATTATTAACAAGTTTTCTTAACAAAGTTTTAAGCTGGCTTTTGCCGTTTAGAAGTTTGCAGTTAACCCCATGTATTTCAAAAAAAGGTGAATAATATGCGTAATAAATTGATAGTCGGTTCTGTGTTAGTGGCTTTTGTGCTGGGCGGTTGTGCCAATATGACGGAGACGCAAAAAGGTACGGCTAAGGGCGCAGGTATTGGTGCCGGTGTTGGCGCGGTTGTTGGCGCTATCGCAGGCAAAGGTAAGGGTGCAGCAATTGGTGCGGCGGTGGGTGCCGGTGTTGGTGCAGTGGCTGGTAATGTTTGGACTAAGCGCCAAGAAGAGCAAAAACGTCAAATGGAAGAAGCGACTGCTGGTACGGGTGTTGCAGTAACACAAACAGCGGATAACCGTTTGAAGTTAGATATTCCAAGTGATATTTCTTTTGCTGTCGGCCGTGCAGATATTCAGCCAAATTTCAGAACGATATTAGATACTTTCGCAACTAGTTTAGCGAGCACGCCAAACAGTAATGTAACGATTATCGGCCATACCGATAGCTCTGGTAGCGATGCGGTGAATAATCCTTTATCGTTAAATCGTGCTGCAAGTGTGCGTGATTATTTAACTGCTAGAAGTGTATCTTCCAGCCGTATTGCGGTTGAAGGCCGTGGTTCACGTGAGCCATTAGTGGCAAATGATACTGCAGCGAATAAGGCGAAAAATCGTCGCGTAGAGATTTTTGTTGCAGAGCCAGCACCAGTTGCAGCGCAATAATTGATTCAATTATTAAGTTAAGTTTTAAATAAAAAAGGGCTTTTAAGCCCTTTTTTATTATCTTAATATCGGATAATTAACGCATTAAAACGGTAAGAAAACCGCAGTTGCAATGCTCTGCATCACGCGTGAAATCAAGCGTTGCGATTTTTCGGCCAAGCTAATTGCGTATAAATCGGTGCGACCAATCATCTTGCCGAACTCGCGTTCGAAACTTAAATTATGATCTGTTGTATTGATTTCGTTACTCAATAAATATAATTTTCCGCTCAGATCGCGACTGGTGGAAAGTTTCCATGCAGCAATCTCAATATTGCGCGCCACGTTGTAGATGCTCTGCGGGTTGATACTATCAGTTAGATAAAACTCAGATTTATTGCCATGCGCTTTAAGCAACATGGTATGAATGCCGACAATAAAAGGCAATACGCGGTCACCCTGATAATTGGCATTAAAGGCCAGAAAAATCGCATCTGTATCTTGTTTATTGTCGATTTCTTTGAATTGAAACTGATGTTGCGATGCACCATCAAATACCCAACTCACCATTTTTTCAACTGGATCGGAGGTGCTTTTGGCGAGTTCATGCGGGTTACGCTTATACAGTTTTGTCATCAGCGTGCGCAAGCTTTGTGAGTTTTCATATAGCTCAACATCCGCCATGCGATCAAAATCATTCTTCATTAATTGGCTGGCAGAGCTTCTATCAACACGTTCTGGAATGGATTTGCCGCCAATCGTAGTGTTGGTGGCGCATCCGCAGATTAAACCGCTAAAACTTAATAGGCCAAAAATGTATAAATAAAAGCGCTTCACGCAATTAACTCAACTTGGTTTTAACACAGGCTTTAGGGAAGACAATGCTAAATGTACTGCCAACGCCCAGTTGGCTCTCAATTTCCAGTCTTGCTTGGTGGCGGTTTAGAATGTGTTTGACAATGGCTAAACCTAAACCTGTGCCGCCTGTTTCGCGGCTGCGACCACGGTCAACACGGTAAAAGCGTTCGGTCAGTCGGTCAATGTGCTGTTGTTCAATACCAATGCCTGTGTCGCGCACACTGAAAACCGCCTGGTTATCGCGTAATTTCCAGCCGATGAAAATATCACCACCAGCAGGCGTATAGCGAATTGCGTTGCTGGTTAAGTTGCTTAATGCACTATATAACTCTTCTTGGCTGCCTTTAATGTGCAGATTTTTATCCATGTCCAAGTGAATATTGTGAGTTGTCTTATTCAGGCTTTTGCTCAAACTATTGGCATCATTTTGTATTTGATGGAGCAGTTTTGACATATCGATTTCGTTGTTATCCGGGCTTTGCGTATTGCTTTCAATGGTCGATAAGGTCAGCAAATCCTCAATGATGCGCCGCATGCGACTGGTTTGGTCCATCATCATACCGAAATAGTTTTTTAAACTCTCCGGTACTGCGCCATCCATATCGACTAGCGTTTCTAAAAATCCACCCACAACGGTCAATGGCGTGCGTAATTCGTGCGATACGTTGGCGATAAAATCACGGCGCATGATTTCGGTTTTTTCCAGCGCGGTTACATCACGACAAATCAGCAGTTTTTGCTTGGAACCAAAAGGAATCAATTGTATTTCTAGCGTGACTTCTGGGTTGCGCCACGACTTTAATTTTATCGGCTCTGAGTTGAATGATTCATCTTGTTCTTGTGCTTGCAGATACTCTACAAAATCACTATGGCGCACCAAATAGCTGATGGGCTGGTTTTCATCATGCTTTAAATTTAAGCCAAGTTGATTTTCAGCAGGTGGATTGCACCATTCAATTTCATTGTCACTATTCAACACCACAACGCCATCCGGCAGTGCGCTGGCAGCGTGTCTGAAACGCTCTAAAGTCGAACTTAGCTGGGTTTTACTACGTGAATTTCTGCGATGTTCCTGATAGAGTGCTGCGAATATATCTTCCCAAACACCAGTTCCGTTGGGCATTTGATTAAGAACAGGCTTTTTTAACCAAGTATGCAGCCGATGCAGCCAGTAAATATGGCCAATAAGATACAGAAATAAGCCAGCACTCAGGGTAATAAGCGCAGTAACCGCATCAGTCGCTGCCCAAATAATGAGGCAGAGCAAGCTTAAGAGCAATCCTAACCAAAATGCGTTCCAACGAATATCTTGCACAATTGCTCACTATCGATTGAGTTTGCCTATTATAACGAGCTTTTTTACAGCTTCAACTTCTGAAAGCGCAAACAATTCATCATTTAGGCAGTTTTAAAATGCACTATAAGCCAATGCGGTAAACAGATTAAATGATGCAGGATTAATCTGTTTGTGAGGAAAATCGATAGCCGGAACCGCGCACGGTTTGAATTAAATCCTGATGTCCAGATACGGCTAAAGCATTACGTAGGCGGCGAATATGCACATCGACCGTACGGTCTTCTACAAACACGCGATCACCCCATACTTTATCCAGCAATTGACTGCGCGTATGCACGCGTTCGGCATTGCTCATAAAGTAATGCAGCAATCTAAATTCGGTTGGACCTAGATCAATGTTGGCTGCATTACCCGTGACGCGGTGTGTGGTTGGGTCAAGTAATAAGCCTTGAACCTCAATTGGATCGTCTGTCATTTGTGGGGCGCGACGACGTAATACCGCTTTGATACGCGCATTTAATTCGCGAGGGCTAAATGGTTTGGTGACATAGTCATCTGCGCCGACTTCTAAGCCGCGTACTTTGTCATACTCATCGCCACGTGCGGTTAGCATGATAATCGGAATCGCTTTGGTGAGATTGTCTGATTTTAAGCGACGTGCATAATCAATGCCGCTCATACCTGGCAACATCCAATCCAGTAAAATTAAATCAGGCAGAGTTTCACGTAATAACTCTTGTGCATGTTCAACTGACAGTGCACGCAGTGCGTTGTGGCCTGCTTGGGTAATGTTAAGGGCAAGTAGTTCCTGTATCGCTGGTTCGTCTTCTATTACTAAAATATTTGCTGGCATGCTTAATTTCCAATCACTTTTATGGATTTAGATAACGATGCTATTTTGTGACTTTAATATGACAGATTAATGACAAATTTTAAATATTTTTTTGACAGTGCGAATAGCGGTCTTGAGCGGTAATTGCCATTTTTTATAATTTGTAACATTATGTAACATGTTGGTTTAAGTTAATTAACGATACTTAATATATCAGCTCGAAATACCACATCGAATATCGCATCTAATTTAGGGGTTAGCATGGCCGATTTTTTATCAAAAGAACACATTACCGCAAATGCTAGTTTTAATCGCTGGCTAGTGCCGCCAGCCGCACTGGCTGTGCATTTGTCCATTGGCATGGCATATGGATTCAGCGTGTTTTGGAAACCACTTGGCAATGCTTTAAAAGACGTAGATGGGAAACCACTTGAGGTTTGTGCAGTGGGTGCGACGCACTTTAGTGAGAAATTGGCTGGTACAGCAAAAGCGTTATTCGCGACCGATTGTAATTGGACGCAGTTTGACTTGGGGTGGATGTACACTTTGTTTTTTGTTTTGCTGGGTTGTTCAGCGGCACTATGGGGTGGCTGGTTAGAGCGCGCAGGCCCTCGCAAGGCCGGTTTGGTCTCAACATTATGCTGGTGTGGCGGGTTGCTTATTTCAGCTTACGGCGTATATACACATCAACTTTGGTTAATGTGGCTGGGCAGTGGCGTAATTGGCGGCATTGGGCTTGGCTTAGGCTATATCTCACCTGTTTCCACGTTGATTAAATGGTTCCCTGATAGACGTGGCATGGCCACGGGCATGGCAATTATGGGGTTTGGTGGTGGCGCCATGATAGGTTCACCACTCGCGACGAAATTGATGACGTATTTTGCAACACCAAATAGCGTGGGGGTGTGGCAAACCTTTGTTGTGTTGGCTGCTATTTATGCCGTATTTATGCTGTGTGGCAGCTTGGGATATCGCGTGCCTCCTACAGGCTGGAAACCAGCGAACTGGACACCACCAGTAACACAAAACAACAGTATGATCGCGACGCGTCATGTGCATTTAAACAAAGCACATAAAACGCCGCAATTCTGGTTGTTATGGTTGGTGTTATGTATGAATGTTTCTGCGGGTATCGGCATTATCGGTGCTGCGGCACCCATGCTGCAAGAAACATTTGGTGGCGCGTTGATTGGACAAGTAGACGCTGCAAATCAAAGTTTAGGATTTGCTGAAATTAAAAAAGATGAGGCAATGACCGCCGCTGCGGCAGCAGTAGGAGCTGGTTTTGTCGGGCTAATTTCACTGTTTAATATTTTTGGTCGCATTGGCTGGGCAAGCGCATCTGATAAGCTAGGCCGCAAACGCACTTATTTTATTTTCTTTATTTTGGGTGCAACTTTATATTGTACGGCTACCTATGTTGCAGGTTTTAAATCGTTGGCACTATTCGTAGCCAGTTTTTGTGTGATTGCATCAATGTACGGTGGCAGTTTTTCTACAGTTCCTGCTTATTTGGCCGATTTATTTGGTACGCAGTTTGTAGGCGCAATTCATGGGCGGTTACTTACCGCTTGGTCTACAGCAGGAATTCTAGGACCTGTCGTCGTTAACTATATGCACGATACGCGTTTAGAGTCTGGTGTTCCATTTGATCAAATCTACGCACCGATATTTATGGTGTTGGCCGGTTTGTTAGTGGTCGGTTTTATTGCCAATTTTTTGATCAAACCTGTTTCGGATCAATATTTTATGACAGATGCAGAATTAGAAGCTGAGCGTATATTAAGCCATGAAAAATCTCCAAAAAATGGTGCAAAGAATGGAGTAAGTGCAGTAAAAGTTACTTCTGGTGACAAGCAGCATCCGTTATTGGTCAAGCTTGCATGGGCTGCGGTATTGATTCCGATTAGCTACGGTATCTGGAGTACTGTACAAAAAGCCTGGGTATTATTTTCATAAGCAGTATTTGAAAATCAAATACTGCTAAAGGTGACGATTTGTGTCACCCAAGATAAGGTAAAATAGACGTTTTAGGCATGAATCGAGACTCAAGTGGACAAAATTAGCATTAACTTAGATGGCAGAGGTAAAAAAATCGGCGTTGTACTATCGCGTTTTAACAGCGATATTGGCGATGGCTTATTGGCTGCTTGTCACGCAGAACTTTTAAAATTAGGTGTACTTGCAGCGGATATCCGCATCGCCACTGTGCCTGGCGCATTAGAAACACCGTTGATATTGCAACACATGGCTTTAAGCGAACGTTTCGATGCGCTGATTGCCCTTGGCGCAATCATTCGTGGTGAAACCTATCATTTTGAAGTCGTCTCAAACGAGTCTGCACGCGGTATTTCAGAGGTTCAGTTAAACACGGGTATCCCTGTTGCGAACGCAGTTTTAACCACTGAAGATGATGATCAAGCCATCGCACGCATGCAGGTTAAAGGTGCAGAGGCCGCACAAGTGGCAATTGAAATGGCTAATTTGGTCCGTGCGTTATGATTATCCCAAACGCCGATGCAATTAAAGACGCTAAAAATGACGCGCCAGCTAAAGCCACAAAAAAAACCAAGAACCAGTCAGAATCGTCGTAAATCTCGTGAACTGGTTTTAAAGGCTGTCTACCGTGGCATGATTAATGCTTCTGAATTAAAACAAATTATTGCCGATGCCAAAGAAGATCCTGATTATGCAAAAGCAGATGAGGGGTATTTCAGACAGTTGCTAGAAGGCGTAACGAGTAAATTAGACGAATTAGATAACCAAATAGCAGCATTTATCGATAGAAAAATTGAAGAATTAAGCCCTGTAGAGCACGCCATTTTACGCATTTCATCGTTCGAACTGATGTTTGACTCCACGATTCCTTATCGAGTGGCGATTAACGAAGGCGTAGAGCTGGCCAAGATTTATGGCGGCATAGATGGGCATAAGTATATTAATGGCGTCTTGGATAAAGTGGCCGCAGCAGTGAGGCCGCAAGAATTTAGACGGTAATTTTTCTGATTTACGCCGATTGTTCACTGCTCTGCTTAGCTAAGTTCGATTTAAACTAACTGCTCCGGTTTGTAGTATTTAAGAGTATTTGCACAAAAGGTGTTATTAGCTTATTAGTAACACCTTTTAACTTGTGGTGAGGAGTTAAAGGTTTGCTGAAAAAGTATTGGAAATCGAACTGGTTCTTAGCCAGTATAGTATCGCTAGCCTTTTTGCTGTTAAGCGATATGCAAGCGCAAATGCAGATTAAGTTATCTGCAGCTAAACCTAAAGTTATTGGTAATACGCTATTTGTCCCAGAGTCACAAACTCACCCTAGCTTATCCCGTATCAATCAAATTGCCGACATTGTGGCACAGCCCAATACTCTTAATCTCGTGCCAGAGTTGGCTCAGTTAAGCCCCATTATTCTAAAAGCATCATCCGGTTTAAATACAGATACGCAAGTGGCGGCTAGATCAGGCCCGCTAATAATGTCACTTTTAATTTAGAAAGTGTCCAACAGACGACTACAGTGTAGTGGTTGGTTTGTACCTAGTTTCGGATTGGATTTTGAGCGTAAACGTCGATTTAACAAAGCCGAAGTGTTATTTGATTACATGTCTAATTTTGACCTAAAATATAAAGATTTAGCACAACGTATTACATATTCTAAGCGAATGTCTGAAACCGTGATTTTTGGTGGATACACTGGATGTATTAATGAATGTGCATTAGTACTGGATAATCAAAATATCGAAAAGCTTAAGTTGGGGCGTTATCAGATTGAAAAAGAGTTGGGAAAAGGTGCGATGGGTGTGGTGTATTTGGGACACGACCCTGAAATCAGTCGAGTAGCTGCGATTGAGGCAATGGTGCTATCAAAGTAGTGGTGAGATGTCAATGCGTAAAAAAGTGTGTGGTCAAGGTTGCAAGGTATGAATGTAGAGCATGCCATTAAAGTAACACGACTGACCGATGTTGGGTTACATCGCGATCACAACGAAGATGCGGTTGCCAGTGATTTATCTATCGGTTTATTAGTATTGGCAGATGGTATGGGCGGCTATAAAGCGGGTGAAGTGGCTAGTGAAATCGCTGTGTTAACGCTCACCGCAGAATTGACAGAAGCCATGTTGCATAAAGCCTCAATCAGATTTATGCCTGGCTTGTTGCCAGAATCACAAATGCTGATAAGTGCGATTGATAAAGCCAATGCAACTATTTATCAGATATCTCAAGAGCAGCCACAGTGTGCGGGTATGGGCACCACATTGGTGGTGGGAGTTTTTACCGATAATAAGCTGGTGGTAGGCCACATTGGTGATTCTCGATTGTATTGCTTACGTGATGAAACGTTAATTCAAGTCACTGAAGACCATTCATTGCTACAAGAACAGCTTAATGCCGGATTAATCACAGTTGAGCAAGCGAAAACGGCGAGCCACAAAAACCTGGTGACGCGCGCGTTGGGCATAGACCCGGAAGTTGAGCTGGAAGTACAGGTGTTTGACGTGGAAGTGGGCGATTTGTTTTTACTCTGTTCGGATGGTTTAAACGATATGGTTGAAGACGAATTGATAAAAAGAATATTGCTGGAAGCAAATGGTAATATTGAGCTTGCCGCTAACAAGTTAGTGCAAGCTGCTAATGACTTGGGTGGGAAAGATAATATCTCGGTCATCATCGCACTGATAGAAAAATCTTTTCCTGCTGAAGGTGGTTGGGTAAAAAGTCTATTGGGACGAGTGAAAAACAAAAAAACCAAGTGAGTTTGATGGAATTTATTACATTAATTAAAGCAAAAGCTAGTTAGTTAAAATTAAGGGTCATTATGGCAAAGTTACATTTTTTGTTAGAAGGTAATTCGCTGGGCGAGTTTGCACTGGATAAAGAGCGCATGACGATCGGCCGCCGCCCCAGCAATCAAATTCACATTGATAATCTGACCGTGAGTGGCGAGCATGCGGTTATTGTAACCATTGGTAACGACTCTTTTTTAGAGGATTTAAATAGCACCAATGGCACGATGGTGAATGGTGAAACTATTAAAAAGCACGTGTTACAGCATGGCGATGTGATTGAATTTGGAAAGTATCAGCTTAAGTATATTAACCCAAGTCAAATTGGTATCAAGCATCATGATGGGTTTGAACAAACCATGATGATGCCAGTTAAACAAGCGAAGCCTGCGAATGAAGTTGCTATTAAGAAACAAGAGGTTGAAGAAACATTAAATGACAAAGAATTGGTGAGTGGTTTAATAGAAAAAGACTTGGTTGAAAAGAGCTTGACTGAAAAAGTCGACTCAACTCAAGTAGAGCCTAATGACGTTGCTGATCAGCCGGCGATAAAACTTGATTCACCAGCTGTTACAAATATTGAAAATATAGGCCGTCTACAAGTGTTAAATGGCGCCAGTGTAGGTCGCGAATTGGTATTAAATAAAAGCATGACCACATTGGGCAAGCCTGGCTCGCAAGTAGCGGTTATAAACAGGCGGCCCAATGGTTATTTTATTACGCATGTAGGTGGTAATAGCATGCCGATTGTGAATGGACAGGCAATAGGTGTGCAAGCGCATGCTTTAAATGATCGCGACGTAGTTGAGCTTGCGGGAACGAAAATGGAGTTTTTTCTAGAGTAGTTTTTATTGGGTTAGCGCATATTTCTTTATATTAATAACTGATGATTTAATTTTACTAATCAATCAAACAATAATGCAATCACCAGACCCTCTTGATCAGCAGGACGTACTTAATCAGCTTGAGCGGCTTAATTCTATTGGCGTTGCGCTTTCTGCAGAGCATGATAACCAGCGATTGCTAGAGATTATTTTGTTGGGCGCGCAAGAGCTGACCAATGCGGATGGCGGTACTTTGTATACCGTAACCGATGATGCCAAATTGAAGTTCGAGATTCTTCGTAATAAAAGTTTAGACATAGCGATGGGCGGCACCACAGGCCAAGATATTGCTTTTCCACCGCTGCCAATTTATAGCGAAGACGGTAAACCCAATTTAAATATGGTTGCGGTATATAGCGTTGCCAATGCTAAAACCGTGAATATCCCAGACGCCTATTTGACTGAGGGCTTTGATTTTTCAGGCACGGCTAGGTTTGATGCAAAAATGGGTTATCGCTCACAGTCATTTTTAACCGTGCCAATGAAAAATCATGAAAATGAAATTATTGGTGTGCTGCAATTAATCAATGCGACTGATCCAGTCACCAATCAAATTATTGCATTTTCAGGCTCACACCAACGTTTAGTCGAATCGCTTGCTTCTCAAGCTGCCGTTGCATTAACCAACCAAAATCTAATTGCAGGACTTAAAAATTTATTTGAGTCTTTTATTAAATTGATTGCAGATGCCATTGATGAAAAATCCCCTTATACAGGCGGGCATTGCCAGCGGGTACCTGAGCTGACCATTATGCTGGCAGAGGCTGCCGTTAAAACAGATCGTGGGCCGTTGCGCGATTTTACGATGACTGAGAAAGAAATTTATGAGCTCAATATCGCTGCATGGCTGCATGATTGCGGAAAAGTCACCACACCAGAATCGGTGATGGATAAAGCGACCAAATTAGAAACGATTTTTGACCGTATTCATTTGATTGATCAGCGCTTTGAATTGTTAAAAGCACAACGCGAGATAGCCCATCTGCGTAAAGTAATGGACGAGGTGCGAAGCGGTAAAACGGTAAATGCTAAATATATGGAGCACAGCGTTAATAGCATCAAAAAACAGCTGGATGATGATAAGGACTTTATTCGTAAAATCAATTTTGGCAGTGAGTTCATGAAGCCGGAAGATCAGCAGCGCGTACGCGATATTGCCAATTATGAATATTTAAGTGATTCAGGGCATTCGCTTAAATTTTTAAGTGAAAATGAAGTGTATAACCTGACGGTTGTGCGTGGCACGTTAACACCTGAAGAGCGCAAAATTATTAATAATCATATTGTGATGACCATTAATATGCTGGAAGCTTTGCCTTACCCCAAAGATTTAAAGCGTGTGCCGGAGTATGCGGGTGGGCATCATGAGCGAATGGATGGCAAGGGCTACCCGAAAGGATTAACGCGCGATCAGATGTCAATACCGGCACGCATCATGGGCATTGCCGATATCTTTGAAGCGCTTACTGCGAAAGACAGGCCTTACAAACGTGCCAAATCACTTTCGGAAACATTAAACATTCTAGGCAAAATGAAATTAGATAATCACATTGACCCGGATATTTTTGATTTATTTATTCGCGAGAAAATCTACTTACGCTATGCCGAAAAGTTTTTAGAGGCAGAACAGATTGATGAGGTGGTTGAGGCGAATATTCCAGGCTATGTAATTTAAACGCTATCAGTCAAATTAAATTTACTATAATTGCTGCGATTGGCAGCCATCTGCATCTAACCTCAAATAACTGCCTTGCTCATACCAATCACCTAATACCCAGCGCTCACATTGATGGCCATCCAACTCAATAAAATGTTGATACGGCCTGTGCGTGTGTCCATGAATAAATAAAGGCGGGTAAGCATTTTCGCGTAGCAGTGTTGCGACAGCATCGGTATTTACATCCATAATCAGCATGCTTTTATGCGATTTTTCCTGTGTGCTTTTGATGCGTAATTGTTCAATGTAAGCAATACGATTATTAAGTGCTTGGCTCAAAAACTGGTTTTGCCAAGCAGGTGACCGTACTTCGTGTCGAAATTGCTGGTAGGCGATATCATCCGTACAAAGCGCATCGCCATGGCTTAACAAAACTGGTTTTCCGTAAAGATGCAGCAAGCTTGGATCTGGCAATAGGGTGATATTAGCGGCTTTTGCAAAACTATCGCCCAATAAGAAATCACGATTGCCGTGGATGAGAAAAGTGCTGACGCCTTGCTGACTAAGATTCCTCAGCGCCTGTATGGTGGATTGATGCAGGCCAATATCAATCGCATCATCTCCTGGCCAATACTCAAATAAATCCCCCAATATATAAAGTGCTTGGGCTTTTATTGCCGTTTTCTGTAAAAAAGCAATAAAAGCTTGGGTGATATTTGGCCGCGAATCACACAGGTGCAAATCAGAAATAAATAGACTGTGCGCCCGTTGATTCATTCAATTAACAGACTGTCGCTTTTTCGATAATAACTGGCTCAACAGGCACGTCTTGGTGGCCAGCTTTACTACCTGTTTTAACCGCTTTGATTTTATCAACCACATCCATGCCTTCAATCACTTTGCCAAATACACAGTAGCCCCAGCCGCTTGAGGTTGGCGCGGTATGATTTAAAAAGTCATTATTGCCAACGTTAATAAAAAACTGACTGCTGGCAGAATCTGGAATGGAAGTACGCGCCATCGCAATGGTGTATTTATCATTACTTAAGCCGTTATTCGCCTCATTTTTAATTTCAGCGACAGTCTTTTTTTTGTTTCATTGTAGTATCGAAACCACCACCCTGAATCATAAAGCCATCAATCACACGATGAAAAATAACATCATTGTAAAAACCACTTTCTACATATTGTAAAAAGTTTGCAACTGTAATCGGCGCTTTTTCAGCATTAAGTTCAAGTGTAATATCGCCAAAATTGGTAGAAAGTTTAACCACGGGTAGATCCTTTAAAAATAAATAATATTGAATAGATTGAGGCAGGTCAGTGTATTAAATAGGCCAGCCTATTTTGCTTCTGGTTTCGTTTCAGGCTTTACATCTGTTTTAGCTTCGCCCGAAACCAGTTTTGCACTTTTAATCGTGATGGGTTTAATCGGCACATCCGAGTGTCTGCCCATATTGCCAGTTGCACTTAAACCTATTTTTTGTACAACGTCCAAGCCGCTGGTGACTTTGCCAAATACGCAGTAGCCAATAGATTCCGCATCTGGGCCAGTGTAATTTAAAAATTGGTTATCACCCAAATTAACAAAAAATTGTGCGGTAGCAGAGTCAGGGTCGGCAGTGCGCGCCATTGCGAGTGTGCCGAGTTGGTTTAAAAGGCCGTTGTTTGACTCATTCACAATCGGCGCACGCGTATTTTTTTTCTGTTAAATCACGTTCAAAACCACCGCCTTGAATCATGAAGCGATTAATCACGCGATGAAAAATTGTGTTGTCATAAAAACCATCTTTCACATATTGCACAAAATTCGCCACTGTTTTAGGTGCTTTTTCTGGGTACAGTTCTACCGTAAAATTGCCTTGGCTGGTTTGAAATTCAACTAGTGTTGTCGCTGCTTGTAAATTGCCAGATAGCGCTGCAAACATGCACATTGCGCTAAAAAAATTGATGATTGATTTTGATTTCATTACGTTAAACTGCACCTTCATAAATAATTTTCCATTGATTGTTTTGATTGATCCAATATTGACGTTTAAGCATTTTGTTTTGCAGGGAAGCGCTTTTGAAATCCTGTTCAAAGTTAACCACTACAATATTTTCTTTCATGCTTGGATAGCTAAACATACTCACATTATCAATATGAATCGATACTTTCGGTTTGGCTGATTGTACAACACGTTTGTAATCGGCCCATTTTTGATAGTTGCCGCCATTGTAAAAAAACTGCTCAGAATAATAGCTTAAGTATTTATCTGCATCCTGCGAGATCCAGTCTTTACGCCAGTTTTCAATGGTTTCAGCCAGTGCTTTTTGTTCTGCAGTTTGAAAACCAGTTTTTTCCTGGTTTAGCCATTCGATGTTGTCAGAAATAATAACGGGTACTTTGCCAGTTTGTAAAATAGGCGCAAGCGCTTTTAAGTCAGGATTACTCAACACCACGCAACCATCGCTTGCGCGTGGTGGACGGCTGTAGGTGTCAGTTGGCGTGCCATGCAACCAGATGCCATAGCCATTTTTACTTTGGTGCTGATCCAGCTCATTGGGATAGTTAAGTGGATACGCACCATCTCCATACATATCGGCTAAGGGCTGAGTTAATTTTTTGCCTGCAAAATAAACCCCCAGCGGTGTACGTTTGTCGCCTTGTACTTGCTTGCCAGCACCATTTTTACCAATGGTGACGTAGTAGTCGGCTACATATTGCAGCTTGTTATCTGCATTTTTGTATACATATAAACGTGATTTTACCGTGTCCACTACAATGACATGCGTTTGTTCGGGGCTTAATTTAACCAGTAAATTAGGTAATAGATGGTTTTTCTTATCCGACAAATAATAGTCGATTCGAGTACGCGCTTCTTGTCGTAAGCCCTCAATTTGATCGCTATTGGTTTTGGAAGCCAGAGCTAAGTTTGCATTGCCTAAGGTTTCAAGCCCACGCCCTTGTGCACTGAGTAAATCGCCGCGTATTAAGTAAGCCAATTTAAAATTAGGCGCAGTACGAATCAGCTCATTAACGGTTGCAAAAGCCTGCTTTGTATTGCCTTGCGTAATTTCTAAAAGGCTTTTAACTAACAAGCTTTCAACTAAGGTTTGACCGAATTTCTGCGTGAGCAGCATATCAGCGATGCCACCTTGGTTAACAGCTGTCGCGTTCCACGGCAGTATTGCACAACATAAAATAGTGAGTGTTCTTAAAAGTTTCAATTTTAAATTAATGACCATTTCAATATTAATGCTGCCGTGGCTTAAGTTTATATTCCACAACTTAATTAGATGCTATTTCTTGTTCAATTAACCAGATGCCATTTGCTTTTGTAAGCAGCAAAGTCTTGTCGGTACGAATCGGTTTGCCGTTGGCTTTATAGGTCTGTTTAAAGCTTGCTTTTGCATTATTGTTATCAACAATCGTTACTTTTTGATTAGCTAACTCAACATTAATGCTACTCGGTGCGCTAATGCGATCACGGCGCGTTTTCTCCCAAGCTTTGCGCGCTTCACCTTTTGGCGTTTTAAAACTATCCGCATAACTGGCCAAATATTTATCTACGTCTTGGCTAGACCACGCTTTTGCCCAATTGTTTACGGATTCTAAAACATTTTTTTCGTCGGCAGGGATTGCTATTTCGACAGATTTATCTATTTCAACTGTTTTAGCAGGCTCCACTTTTTTGTCTGCAGGGCGGATTGGCAGCGTGCCGGATTTAGTTGGTTTGGCGGTTTCAGCAGGTTTTGCCGCAACTTTGTTACCTGTGCCAAACAAGTCTTTAATCATCGATAGTTTGCTTTGTGCGCGTGAATTTCCGTTATCCAGTTGCAAGGCTTTGTCGTATGCTTCAGATGCCATGCGCGCATAAATATCGCCTAAGTTCTCATGTGCTGTGGCATAACTTGGATGCGTTTTTATGGCAGTTTCCAGTGCTTTTTTGGCTTTATCAAATTGACCGGCATCTGCATATAGAACCGCTAGGTTATTGTAAGGCTCTGGCAGGTTTGGATATTTTTCAGTTAAGTCGATAAAGGCTTTGATCGCGTCATCGCGTTTGTCGCTTTCTACTAAAATGATGCCTTTCATAAACAAAGCCTGCGCGTCTTTAGGGTTTGCTGCTAAGTAGGCATTCACACGTTCAAGCGCTATGGTTTGTTTGCCTTGTTCAGACAATTGAGAGATATCTTTAAGTTCATCCGCAAACGCATAAGTGCTTACAAAGCTCAACATAAGTAAAAATTGAATGAGCAATTTAGATAGCGAGCGGCTGCGATTATTCATTGTGATATACTCAATTTATTATTAAAAGCGCCATTCTATCAATAGCCTAGCTAACATCCAATAGCCATTTACCCTACAGGCGCGATAAGTTGGTTTTTAATGCAAATTTGTATTGATTTAATTTCAAAACGCTCATTCTTAACTTTTATTCATGCTAAAAATCTACAACACCCTCAGTCGCGATAAGCAAACATTTACACCAATAGAACCAAACAAAGTGCGCATGTATGTATGCGGCATGACAGTTTACGATTTTTGCCATTTGGGTCATGCCCGTGTGATGGTGGTTTTTGATATGGTGACACGCTGGTTTCGTGCCACCGATTATGAGGTGACTTATGTGCGTAATATCACCGATATTGACGATAAAATCATCAAACGTGCAAATGAGAACAGCGAAACGATAGGTGATTTAACACAGCGATTTATTACTGCGATGGATGAAGACTCTGCCAAATTAGGCATTATTCGCCCGAGTATTGAGCCACGCGCCACTGCGCATATAGATGGCATGATTAACATGATTGCGGCATTGATTGAAAAAGGCCATGCTTACCCTGCTGCCAATGGTGACGTATTTTACAGCGTCCGTAGCTTTAACGATTACGGCAAATTATCAGGTAAAAGTTTAGAGGACTTACGCGCGGGTGAACGTGTAGAAGTAGATACGTTTAAAAAAGACCCGATGGATTTTGTGTTGTGGAAATCGGTTAAACCAAACGAACCAAACTGGGATTCTCCGTGGGGGAAAGGGCGTCCAGGCTGGCATATTGAATGCTCTGTCATGAGTGCGGAGCATTTAGGTGCGCATTTTGATATTCATGGCGGTGGGCAGGACTTACAGTTTCCTCATCATGAAAATGAGATTGCACAAAGTGAAGCTACACATAGCTGCCAGATGGCAAGTTACTGGATGCACAATGGCTTTGTACGTGTTGATGATGAGAAGATGTCTAAATCGCTGGGCAATTTTTTCACCATTCGCGAAGTGCTGAAAAAATACGATGCCGAAGTGGTGCGCTTTTTCATTCTGCGCGCGCACTATCGCAGTCCACTGAATTATTCTGATCAGCATTTGGATGATGCAAAGTTAGCGCTTACTCGCTTATATACCGCCTTGCGTGGCTATGATGTAGCTGAGTCAGCCGTTGACTGGGCACATCCACAGGCGGCTCGTTTTAAAGTTGCGATGGACGATGATTTCAATACATCAGAAGCGATGGCGGTGTTGTTTGATTTGGCGAATGAAGTGAATAAAAGCAAATCGCTAGAAACTGCTAGTTTGCTTAAAAACTTAGGTAAAGTTCTTGGTTTGCTGGAACGTAATCCGAACGAATTTTTGCAAGGGAAAGTATTGGATGCATCTGCTGAGGAGTTTGTTGATGCAGCGGATTCTAATGACGCAAGTATTGTATTTTCAGCGCTTTCAATTGAGGCAAGAATTTTGAGTAGGATTGAAGCCAAAAAATCCAAAAACTTTGCAGAAGCAGACCGCATCCGTAAAGAGCTTGCCGATGCAGGCATTATCTTAGAAGACACGCCACAAGGAACCACTTGGCGCAGAGCTTAAGATGAAAAGAACTAAAAGTTAACCCATTTTAGGTGTTAACTTTTATGTGCAGTCAATCATCACATGGTTGCGGGTCGTGCCAAAAAAACGATACCTGTTAGGGCAGCATTGCTTAAATTCTTCGCTTTAATTGCGTTAAAATAGGGGCAATCAATTTCATTGGAACAAACCTATGCCAGTTAAGTTAACCGCCCCGGATGCTTTATCTTTATTGCCTGTTAATGGTGTGAATTTAGGTTTTGCACAGGCGCATGTGCGCAAACCTAATCGTAAAGATCTGTTAGTGATGACTTTGGCGGAAGGTAGCCATGTGGCGGGTGTGTTTACACAAAATAGCTTTTGCGCGGCACCGGTGATTTTGTGTAAAGATTACCTTGCCCGGCAATCACAAATTCGTGCTTTACTGGTGAATACCGGTTGTGCTAATGCCGGTACGGGCGAAGATGGTTTAAATCGCGCTAAGCTCACTTGTGCAGCATTGGCTGAGTTATTACATATTCAATCCAATCAAGTATTACCATTTTCCACTGGCGTGATTTTAGAGCCTTTGCCCGTGGAAAAGGTGATTGCAGGTATGCCGGCTGCGATTGAAAATTTGCAGAAGGATAACTGGTTAAATGCTGCGGAAGCGATTATGACAACCGATATTGTGGCCAAAGGCACATCGCGTCAAATTCAGCTGAGTGGTAAAACCGTTACGATTACCGGCATCAGCAAAGGTAGCGGCATGATTCACCCGAACATGGCGACCATGTTGGGTTATATTGCGACGGATGCTGTTGTGAGCAAGGTTGCGCTTGAAGCGATTATTCAATATGCGGTAAATAAGTCGTTTAATTGCATCACGGTGGATGGCGATACATCAACTAATGATAGCCTGATTATGGTGGCGACCAATTTAGCAGGCAACACAGAAATTACTGAAGCGGATATTACAAAAGCCAGCAGAGATTTTATTATCTTGCGTGATGCATTAACTGATGTGGCGATTGAGCTTGCACAAGCCATTGTGCGTGATGGTGAAGGTGCCACCAAATTTATGACAATCACGGTTGAGGGCGGTAAAGATACAGCAGAATGTCGCAAAGTAGCCTATGCAATTGCACATTCACCTTTGATTAAAACTGCATTTTTCGCATCCGATCCTAACTTGGGACGCATTCTGGCAGCCATTGGTTATGCGGGTGTAGAGAATCTGGACGTCGACAATCTAGACCTCTATTTGGGCGATGTATTAGTCGCAGAAAAAGGCGGGAGAGCCGTTTCATACAAAGAAGAACAAGGTGCAGCGATTATGGCAGAGTCTGATATTTTGGTCCGCGTGGTATTAAATCGCGGTAATGAGGATGTCACGATCTGGACCTGCGATTTTAGCTACGACTACGTGAAGATTAATGCGGATTATCGCTCATAAGAATCTAGCGAAAGTTCCTTGCTACCCAAACACTCACTGAATTGTTAATCTCATTATGCAAAATCTAAATGATCTAATCACTCGTGCCGAAGGCTTAATTGATAAGTTGGAGTCCTTATTGCCTAGCGCACAACCAACCGTAGATTGGTCAGCTACGGCATGGCGCTGGGTGGTGGCGAATAATAAAGGATACTTACAAGCGGTCGCGCATCCGCATCAAATTCAGCTGGCGAATATACATTTTGTGGATACACAAAAGGCAGAGATTGTGCGTAATACACGCCAGTTCTTAGCTGGTTTTTCGGCCAATAATGTGCTGTTAACAGGCGCGCGCGGCACGGGTAAATCTTCTTTGATTAAGGCTTTGTTAACGGAATTTTCTGCACAAGGTTTACGCTTAATAGAGATTGAAAAACAGGATTTAATTCACTTGGCAGATATCGTTCAGCAGATTCGTGAACGACCCGAAAAGTTTATTATTTTTTGTGATGATCTGACATTTGAAGCCAGTGACGAAGGCTATAAAGCTTTAAAAGTAGTGCTGGATGGTTCAATTGCACATAATTCAGATAATGTGCTGGTTTATGCAACATCCAATCGCAAGCATTTAATGCCTGAATTTATGGTGGATAATTTGGCAACCAGGCATCTCGATGGAGAAATTAGACCTAGCGACACAATTGAAGAAAAAACAGCATTATCTGAACGCTTTGGCTTATGGTTATCTTTTTATGCGTTTGATCAGGACGAATATTTGTCGATAGCACAAAATTGGCTGCAAACTTTCGGATTACCTTTTGACGAAGCTGCGAGCAAAGCAGCACTTGATTTTTCATTGACGCGCGGTGCACGCAGTGGACGTATCGCTTACCAGTTTGCGCGGGATTATTCAGGAAAAATGGGTCTTGCGGGTAAGTTGAAGTGAGCAAGGATGTAAAGATCGTTAATGTTGCCGTTGGGATCGTGCAGCGAAATACTTCACTTTTTTCTAGCGGTGAGTTTTTAATGGCAAGTCGCCCTAATGGCAAAGGCTGGGCTGGCTGGTGGGAATTTCCAGGTGGAAAAGTTGAAGCAGGGGAGTCGCCAGAGCAAGCCTTAAGCCGCGAGTTGCAAGAGGAATTGGGAATAAAACCAACAGAAATACAAGCTTGGTTGACGCGCCATTTTGATTACCCAGCCACGCATGATGCGGTTGCCAAAACCGTGAAATTACATTTTTATTTTGTGACCAAATGGCAAGGCGACTTAATGCCGCGCGAAGGTCAGCAACTAAGCTGGCAGTCGCCCTCTCATGCGCCAGTTTCACCCGTTTTGCCAGCTAATGCACCGATTATGCATGCCTTGGCTTTGCCGCCCATTTATGCCGTTACCAATGTGGCGGAGATGGGAGAAGCGGCTTTTTTAAGTGCGCTTGAACTGCAATTAAAACAAGGTTTAAGCCTAATTCAGGTGCGTGAAAAGCAACTTGAACAGGCTCATTTGGTCAGCTTTGTGGTTAAGGTTCAACATCTCGCTAAACAATATTCTGCAAAAGTGCTGTTAAATGCAGATATCGAATTGGCGCAGAAACTAGGTGTAGATGGCGTGCACTTAAGCAGTGAGAAGCTGATGAGTTGCCAGAAAAAGCCCAGCAAGTTAATGGTTGCTGCCTCTTGTCACAATGTGACAGAGCTGGCACATGCAGAAAAACTAGGATTGGATTTTGTGGTGTTATCACCAGTTAGTGAGACAAAAAGCCATGAAAATGCAATGCCTTTGGGCTGGCAATTATTTGAACAATGGATTCAAAATGGCAATGTGCCCGTTTATGCGTTGGGCGGGATGCAGGAACCCGATTTGCCTTTAGCTCTACAGGCTGGCGCGCGTGGTATTGCCATGCAGCGTGCAGTATGGGAAATCTAGAATTAAAACCAGCTGATTAATGTTATTAAAAAGACGTTAATTCGCCTCTTGAATTGGCAAAACGACGTCTTGATGTGTGATTTTTCCCGTCTTATCTTTAAAGCTTAAAGTAAACGTCGCTTGCTCTCCTGCTTTAAGCGGTTTCTTTAAGTCAAATAACATCAAATGAAATCCACCTGGAGCCAGTTTTTCCGGCTTCCCCGCTTGCAGTGGTAAAGTTTCTAGCGCACGCATTTTCATCACACCATTTGTTACGCTCATGCTGTGAATTTCAACCGAGCCAGCAGCTGGGCTTTCCACGTGAAATAAATTGCTGTCTTGCGGGCTTTTAAGTGTCATGTAGGCCGCGCCAACACTTTGTCCAGGTGCATTCGCCCGAACCCAGGCATCACTGATAACAACCTCGGCTTGAGCATTGCCTATTGCCAAGAAAAATATACAAGCTATTGTTCTGAATAGATTTTTCATCATGATATATTTTATGTAAATTTAAATGTTGCGAAATTGCAAGCCAAAGAACTATGACAAGTGTTTAAGGTGATAAATTCAAATGAAAAGTAATGACATGCTCAGTTGAGTTCATCTTCAGGGCTCGGGGGCGAGTTGTCAGGGATTTTATAATTTTCATTCGCCCAATCACCTAAATCAATCATCTGGCATCGCTCGGAGCAGAAAGGACGGAATTTGTTGTTAAGGCTATATTCGATGAGTTTTTTGCAATGTGGGCAGGCAACTAAACGGGGTTTTACATCAGACATTTCGAGCTAACTTTTAAAATTGATATCAAAATCGATATTGAAGCTAGAGATTATATCAAACCTAAAGATTACATAGGGTCATCGTAAAATCAATGGCGTGGTCGCATTGTCTGGGTTTTTGAACAAAGTCTAAACCGTTAAAACGTACGTTAATGGCGTATTTGTTGGCGCTCACTTCAGGAAAGCAAGGGCAATCATCATCCATTTGAATAATCAGCATTTGTGCGGGCTTGGCACCGCCCAGCATTTGCTGGAAAAAGCCACGGTCTGCATGATGCTTAGAAGCAGCGCCACTGCCGCGCAATATATGCAGTATGGTTTTAATAGCATCGTACATGGGCATTAATTTGGTCAGCCAGCCATCAAAATCTTGTTTGCGACGCGTGCTTTCGAGATTCAACCAGTGATGATAGGACGGTAAATCAAATTGACATACGCCGCCAGGGATATTCACGCGCTGCTTAATGCTCATCAGCCACTCATTTTCGCGTAAGTGTTGGCCTAGTTTTAGACTGTCGCTACGTAAGGTAGTGGAGCAGGCGCCAATCTGTTTGAGTATTTTATCTAACACGGCTTCAGCAATGACCGGATTGCCGCGCAGATTTTGCATGGCCAGTCTTTGGCGATCTAATTCCTGCACTAAATCCATTTTAAGATCAGCGCGATCGATGATGTCTAACATTTGCAACAGGGAAATGAGCGCGCTATGGTGGTTGTGCTGATGGCCAGCATCAACGTTGAGCAGGACTTTTGAGAAGAGGTCTTCTAATCTCAAAAGTGTGCGTATACGTTCATTAAAAGGAAATTCGTAGCTAGACATCGTAGCGTATAAAAAGTCTGCTTACTTATAATATTAAATTGAGGTGAATTATGAGATTGTTTTGCTAAGTATGCAAGTATTAATGTATTTTTTATGAATCAGGATTATTTTTTCGCGTAACTCATCCACATTTCCGTTATTTTCAATCACATCATCTGCTAACTCAAGTCGTTGTTTTCGAGATGTTTGCGTTTTGATAATTTGCATGATTTGTGATTCAGGCAAGCTGCTGCGTTTTTTGACCCGTTCAACCTGTATTTGTTCATCACAATCGATGACTAAAATACGGCTAATATGGGGTGAATAACGTGGGCTTTCAAATAAAAGTGGTATCACTAAAATTTGATACGGTGCATGTATATTTTGCTGTAGTTGCTTGATGGCTTCATCATAGATAGCTGGGTGCAAAATGGCATTCAGTTTTGCTAACGCATTTTGGTCAGAAAAGACCAAGTCACGCATGGCTGTACGGTTCAGTGTGCCATCTGATGTAATGTATTGATTACCAAAGTTAGCCGCTAAAACAGGAATTAATGGCTGGTTTGCCGAAGTTAATTGGTGTGAAATAGCATCTACATCAGTAATTGGTATACCGAGTTCTGCAAATATTTTTGCAGCTTCTGATTTACCGCTACCAATTCCACCCGTTAAAGCAACAACAAACATTGTTTAACCAATATTCAATGCGGCAGATAAAAGCTGGCTAATTGTTGCCCAAAAAATAGTGCCGCAATGCCGCCAAGCGCTAAATATGGGCCAAAAGGTATCGCGTAATCTTTGTTTTTACCTTTGAACAACATAAAGTAAATGCCAATTAAAGAGCCGGCAACTGAGCTTAATAAAATCACCGCAGGTAACATTTGCCAGCCAAACCAAGCACCAATTGCGGCCAGTAATTTAAAATCGCCATATCCCATGCCTTCTTTGCCTCTTATCAGCTTAAATAGCCAAAAAACAATCCATAAAATCATATAACCAGCCATGGCGCCGATGACGGCTGATTGTAAATCTGTAAATCCAGTATTTAAATTAAATAAAAGCCCTAGCCATAGCAATGGTAAAACGATGTCGTCTGGCAGTAAAAAAGTGTCTAAGTCGATAAATGTTAAAGCGATGAGCGCAAAGATAAAAACAAATATAAAAGGCGTTGTCTCGCCATAGCCGTAAACATAAGCAGCTGCACCAATTAGCGTGCCAGTTAATGCCTCTATTAACGGGTAGCGCATACTGATTTTAGTTTTACATCCTTTACATTTTCCGCCCAATATTAAATAGCTGATGATAGGGATATTTTCCATTGCGCTAATTTTGTGCCCACATTTGGGGCAGGCAGAACGCGGGGTGACGATGTTATATTTTGGCGGTTGAGGTAATGCATTTAATTCAGCTTCGCTTAAATCGGCTGCTAAGGCTTGTCGTTGTTGAAAGTACGCTTCTTCCGTATTCTCCATCATGATAGGCAGTCGATGAATCACTACGTTTAAAAAGCTGCCAACCATTAGGCCGAATATGACCGAAAAGGTCACAAAAACAGTCGGTTCGGCATGGAGTAAATCAGACAATGGCGTTAAAAAATCAAACATACTTACCCCAGGGGCCCTTAAAAGTTGATGTAAACTAGTGCAATCATCGCATCGTTAAACAAACTGTGCAACTTTGGCTGAACTGTGGCGTTAATATTGCTTGAAATATTTATAACGAGAGTTAAGGTTAATAAAATTCAAGCTTGAATTTGAGTCAATTGGCACCATTTAATGTTGGAATGATGATGTAAGTGTTTAGGAAACAATATGACCAATCAAAAAGAATCACAATTAAATATCAAAGAGCTCGTTGAGTTGAATGCCATTAATCATCCCGCTTGGGATGAGCCGATTATTTGTCGCGTAGAAGTCGACTTGCCAGGCTGGTTGAAGCAGTTAACTGGCGGCAAGCTGTGGGAAGTGTATGGAGAAGATGAGGAAGAAACATGCATTAGCTTTGCGCTACGTGAATTGCATGACCATGCATCTGCTCATGCAAAAGACAAAGTCATCACAGCTAAGCTGGCAGAAGTGACGCTGTATCACAATGGTTATGCGGTGGTGGACGTAGATGGAACGGCCTTGTTTGATGGCACGTTAACCAACGGCACCAGCGATTGCGCCCATTTAAGCTATTTCCATGCGGAAAGTGGCGAACCGATTACGTTGAATTAGATTTTAGGGGTAATTATGAAAAATTTGATATTTTTGTTTGGAATGTTGATTGCATTGCAAGTGAATGCTGAGATATTTAAATGTAAAGATGCGAATAACAAAATTTCATATCAAAATAATCCCTGCTCAACAACTACTGTAGGTAAAGTTCGTAAGGATGCAGATGTTTCTGAAGAAGATCGGTTGAAAGCTCAGGGGAGAGTAGATGCCGTATTTGAAAGAGAAAGGCAAAAAAATGCAGATGAAGAACGCGAGAGATTGGCCCGGCAAGAAAGGGCTAAAGAATTTCAACTGCAAAAAGAAGCTAAAGCAAATGAAGATAAAAAAATGAAGCTGCTTGAAAGGCAAGTGATTGCTGCTGAGCAAGGCGTAATTGCTTCAAAACAAGCAAGAATAGCAGCTGAAAGAGCGCAAATAGCTGCAGAGGACGCTCGACGTGCTAGCCAAACTCCAACTCAAAAGCAACGTTTACAATGCCGACCTGATTACACAGGTGGATTAATTTGCGATTAAAAACTCCGTTCAACCGCAAAAGCCGCCAAATCCATTAACGCTTTTTTGTAAATAGAATCTGGCAAATGTGCGATTGCGGCACATCCTTCTTCTGACTCTGATCTGGCTAAACTTAATACATATTCGCTGGCGTTAGTGGCCTTTACCGCAGCAAGTACCGCATCCAAACTTTCTAGGCCGCCCAGCTGTATAGCTTTGCGCACAATGGCGGCATTTTCTGGTGTGCTTTTGTGCATAGCATAAAGCAAAGGCAAAGTTGGTTTGCCTTCACTTAAGTCGTCACCTAAATTTTTGCCAATTTTTTCCACGTCACCGCTTAAGTCCAGCACATCATCGACTAGCTGAAAAGCAGTGCCAAGTTTCATGCCATAAAGTGCAAGCGCATCCTCATCTTCACGACTGGCGTTATTAATAACCGCACCTAAGCGCATGGCGGCTTCAAATAACTTTGCCGTTTTGTAATGAATCACTTTTATATATTGCTGTTCGGTAATGTCTGCATTATGAATGTTCAGCAGTTGCAGTACTTCACCTTCGGCAATCACATTAGTCGCCTGAGACAGAATGTCCATTACACGCATGTTTTTTAATTGCACCATCATTTGAAATGCGCGTGAATATAAAAAGTCGCCTACTAATACGCTCGCCGCGTTGCCGAAAAGATGGTTTGCAGTGCTTTTGCCGCGACGCATAGCTGATTCATCTACCACGTCATCGTGCAGTAATGTAGCGGTGTGAATAAACTCTACGATGGCAGCAAGCTCATGGTGATGCGGTTGAATAGGGCCGAAAATGCCGGCCGATAGTAGCACCAGTGAAGGTCGCAAGCGTTTGCCACCACCATTAATAATGTGTTCGCCAATAGTGTTAATCAAGCTAACTTCAGAATAAAGTGAGGTGCGAATAACAGTGTCGACCGCTTGCATATCAAGCGAAATTGAAGATTGAATAGGGTTTAAAGCCACACGATGCGCCAATAATAAAAAGCCAATATAATTGTGATTATTTTAACACAGGCAATCGCGCTCTATCTTCAAGACTTTCAATGAATTCATCATCGTGAATAATTGTGATTTAAGGTTTGCAATGTGTCTTAATTTAAGTATAATGCGCGATTCATTTGAACGTGTAGAAGCAAGGTCAAAACCATGTACGCAGTAATTAAAACAGGTGGCAAACAATACAAAGTAGTTGCCGGTGAGAGACTTAAAGTAGAAAAAATCGTTGGTGATGTAGGCAGTACAGTAGTTATCGACAAAGTGTTGATGATTTCTGACGCAGCAAACACAACGATTGGTGCGCCTTTAATTGCTGGTGCAACTGTGAGCGCAACCGTGCTTTCACATGGCCGTGCAGACAAGGTGATGATTTTTAAATTTCGCCGCCGTAAACATTACCGTAAAACTCAAGGCCATCGCCAAAGTTTTACAGAGATTCAAATTGGTGAAATTTTAGCGGCTGGTGCATCTGCTCCAAAAGCAGCAAAAGCCAAAGCGCCTAAATTGGCAGAATAACTGAACTTTGAATATAAAACCGTGAATTTATTAAATTCACTGAAGAATTAAAGGATTAAATCATGGCACACAAAAAAGCAGGCGGTAGTTCACGTAACGGTCGCGACTCACACTCACAACGTTTAGGCGTTAAAGCATTTGGTGAAACAGTTGTTTCAGCAGGCAGCATTATCGTGCGTCAACGCGGCACTAAAATGCACGCTGGTGAAAATGTTGGCATGGGTAAAGATCACACGCTATTTGCAAAAATTGAAGGTAAAGTGACTTTTGCGATTAAAGGTGCGTTAAAACGCCACACTGTAAGCATTGTTGCAGTTTAAATTTAAGTAACTTTATTAAAGCCTCATCGTTTGATGGGGCTTTTTTATTTGGTACACTCTAAATATTCGGTATACCTATATCAGGTACACTTTATATTTGGTCTACCTTACACTCGGTACACACTAAGCTATGAAATTTATTGATGAAGCAACGATTAAAGTCTACGCAGGCGATGGCGGCAACGGCGTTGCCACGTTCAGGCGCGAAAAATACGAGCCAATGGGCGGACCTAACGGCGGGGATGGCGGTAAAGGCGGTTCAATTTATGCAATCGCCGATCGCAATATTAATACCTTGGTCGATTACCGCTACACGCGTACGTTTAGAGGGCAGCGCGGGGAAAATGGTCGCGGCGCGGAGTGTTATGGCGCAAAAGGTGAAGATACCATTCTGCGTGTGCCTGTCGGCACGGTAATCTCTGATAAAGCCACTGAGCGCATGATTGTTGATTTAGATACACATGGTCGTAAAGTATTGCTGGCAAAAGGTGGTAACAACGGTTTAGGTAATGTGCATTTTAAATCGTCTATCAACCGCTCACCACGCCAATGTACCAAAGGCGAGCCAGGCGAAGAGTTTGAGCTGTATATGGAGCTTAAAGTGTTGGCCGATGTCGGTTTGCTCGGCATGCCCAATGCAGGAAAATCAACATTCATTCGTTCCGTTTCTGCCGCAAAGCCCAAAGTCGCCGATTATCCATTTACCACTTTGCATCCTAATTTAGGTGTGGTGCGTGTGGATGCCGAGCGCAGTTTTGTGATTGCCGATGTGCCGGGTTTGATTGAGGGTGCGGCAGAGGGTGCTGGTTTGGGACATCAGTTCTTGCGGCATCTGGCGCGCACTTCGCTACTTTTACATCTGGTGGATATTGCGCCATTTGATGAAGCTACTGACCCAGTTGCTGAAGCTAAAGCGATTGTGAATGAGCTTAAGAAGTATGACGAAGAGCTATATAACAAGCCACGTTGGCTGGTGTTAAACAAGACAGATATGCTGGAAGACAGCAAGGATGTCGTGAAGAAATTTGTTAAAGATTATGGCTGGAAAGGCCCTGTATTTGCAATTTCCGCCATTAGCGGCGTTGGTTGTAAAGAGCTGACTTATGCGATGATGGATCATCTGGATGCCGTGAAAAAAGCTGCACAAGAGGAATCTAGTCAATTAGAAACTAGCGAAACTGAAACTCAGAAAAATGAGCCAATCATTACTGATTAACACCAAAACTTTAATTGTAAAAGTCGGCTCTAGCCTTGTTACGAATAATGGTGAAGGTTTAGACAGAGCGGCAATTGCCGCATGGGCTGCACAAATCAGCGCACTGGTTAAGCAAGGTAAGCAGGTGGTGCTGGTTTCAAGCGGAGCAGTGGCAGAAGGCATGCAGCGGCTTGGCTGGAAAAAGCGTCCGGTAGAGGTGAACGAGTTGCAAGCCGCAGCGGCGGTAGGCCAAATGGGTTTGGTGCAAATGTATGAAAGTTGCTTTGCGCTACATGGTTTGCACACGGCACAATTGCTGTTGACGCATGAGGACTTGGCAGACAGAAAACGTTACTTAAATGCGCGCAGCACATTAAAAACCCTGCTGGCTTTAAACGTGATTCCGATTATCAACGAAAATGATACGGTGGTAACGGAAGAGATTCGTTTTGGAGATAACGATACTTTAGCCGCACTGGTTGCCAACTTGATTGAAGCCGATACATTGGTGATTTTAACCGATCAGCAAGGCTTGTATTCTGCTGATCCGCGCAAAGATAAAACGGCACAGTTTATCAATTTCGAGACTGCTGGAAATCTTGAGCTGGAAAAAATGGCAGGTGGTGCAGGCAGTAATGTCGGCACTGGTGGCATGTTAACTAAGATATTGGCAGCAAAACGAGCGGCTAAAAGTGGCGCACATACCATCATTGCATCGGGTCGTGAGCCAGATGTGTTGTTGCGATTAAGCCAAGGCGAAGCAATCGGCACGCATTTAAAAGCTACGCAAATGAAAACCTTGGCCAAAAAACAATGGCTGGCAGACCATTTGCGCTTAGGTGGCAAGCTTGTGCTTGATGCGGGTGCCGTAAAAGTGCTGAAAACAGACGGTAAAAGTTTATTGCCAATTGGCGTGACTGAGGTGCAAGGTAACTTTGAGCGTGGCGATGTGGTTGCCTGTGTCAATGAGTCTGGCGTTGAAGTGGCGCGCGGTATCGTTAATTATAATTCGAGCGACACTCAACGCATTAAACGTAAAGCCAGCAGTGAAATTGAACATATTTTGGGTTATGTAGAAGAGTCGGAATTAATCCATCGAGACAATATGATATTGCTTTAGCAATACCTATTGCGGTGTAGGCTAAGTGAACGAAGTGAGTAGCCGAAGCCATATTTAATCATTATTGAGTGAGAGTATTGGAATGAGTAAACCTTTAGTAGCCATTGTTATGGGTTCCGACAGTGATTGGCCTGTAATGAAAAATGCCGCACAAATGTTGGCGGATTTTGGGGTGCCTTATGAGGCTAAAGTGGTTTCTGCGCATCGCACGCCTGATTTGATGTTTGAGTTTGCAGAAAATGCACATAAACAAGGTTACCAAATCATCATTGCTGGTGCAGGCGGTGCTGCACATTTGCCAGGAATGGTTGCGGCTAAAACGACATTACCGGTGTTGGGTGTGCCAGTGCCAAGTAAGCATTTGCAAGGGCAGGACTCATTACTCTCTATTGTGCAGATGCCAAAAGGTATCCCCGTTGCTACATTTGCAATTGGCGATGCCGGCGCAGCAAATGCTGGCTTGTTTGCAGTATCAATTTTGGCAAATCATGATGCGAATTTGGCGAAGAGGTTAGCAGAGTTCCGAGTAAAACAAAGCGATAAAGTGCATGCCATGGAGTTAAGTGAGAAGCCATGAGTAACGGCCAAGTAAATCTGAATTTGAACAACCTCCAAAAAAATCTATCGCAAGAAAAAACGCTTAAAGCCATTGCTCCGCCAGCGATGTTAGGCATGCTAGGTGGCGGGCAGTTGGGGCGCTTTTTTGTAACCGCTGCACATGAGATGGGCTACAAAGTAACGGTGCTTGATCCAGATAAAAATAGTCCGGCAGGTAAAATAGCTGATGTGCATTTGTGTGCAGCTTACGATGACGCTGTAGCGCTTAAAGCAATGGCAGATACTTGCGCAGCTGTGACGACTGAGTTTGAAAATGTGCCGGCTGCTACATTAGAAAAATTAGCTGAATCAACGATTGTGCGTCCGAATGCGCAATGTGTGGCAATTGCACAAAATCGTGTTCTAGAAAAAAACTTCATTAAGCAAGCGGGATTGCCAGTTGCACCATTTGCCGTCATCAATACAGTGACTGATTTGCCTGGGGATGACAGCGAGTTATACCCTGCGATTTTGAAGGTGGCGCGTTTTGGCTACGATGGCAAAGGGCAGGCGCGAGTAAGAAATCAGTTGGAGGCGCAACAAGCATTTGTCGAATTTAAGCAGGAAGTTTGCGTGTTGGAACAAATGCTGCCACTGGATTTAGAAGTTTCAGTGGTCTTGGCGCGTGACGTGCAAGGCAATATTGCCGCTTTCCCTACCGTTGAAAATACCCATCTTAATGGTATTTTAGACATTAGTATTGCACCAGCCAGATGTTCAGAAGTAATCAAAGCCAACGCGCAGGAGTTGGCCAAAAAGTTGGCGAATCAGCTGGATTATGCTGGCGTATTGGGCGTGGAATTTTTTGTAGTGGGTACTCGGTTGCTGGTGAATGAAATCGCGCCACGCCCACATAACTCTGGCCATTACACCATTGATGCCTGCATCACTAATCAATTTGAGCAGCAAGTGCGCGTGATGACCGGCTTGGCTTTAGGTAACCCTGATTTGCATAGCAGTGCAGTAATGGTGAATATTTTGGGCGACAGTTGGGTGAATAATACTGAACCTGCTTGGGATGCAGCATTGGTGCACAGCAATTTAAAACTGCACTTATACAGTAAGGAAGAGCCGCGTAAAGCCAGAAAAATGGGGCATTTCACGGTAATCGGGCAAGATAAGCAAGTCGTACTTAATGCCGCATTGATTGCACGAAGTGAATTGAATATTGGTTAATTGCCCATTAATTGAATTTAATGGGGAGGTTTAACTTAAGTTATTCAATAATGTTCCTGTAATAAAAAAGCCTCGCATGCGAGGCTTTTTTAACTTCTGTACTATTTAAATTAGTACTGATTAAAAACTAGATTATTCAGCAGCTTTTGTTTTAGCTGCAGCTTTTGGCTTTGCCGCTGCTTTAGTTGCAGTTGCCGCTTTAGCTTTAGGCGCTGCCTTTGGCTTTGCAACGGTTTTCTTTGCCAACGTTACCGGTGCATCACCTGGTAATGCTTTAATCGCCGCAGTTAAACGGCTTTTATGACGAGCTGCTTTGTTTTTGTGGATGATTTTTT
>Ga0160182_136691_pt1 | contig 38575 bp, 37 predicted proteins | sample met14sa_FD_108561 | JGI IMG/M metagenome (GOLD analysis project Ga0160182, IMG submission 108561) | Synthetic bacterial communities of pure cultures from sediment of Lake Washington, USA, under high oxygen condition - MT... | ecosystem: Engineered > Modeled > Simulated communities (microbial... >... | reverse complement strand
CAAGCGACCCAACACCAAATCGGTTGCATCAATCACAAACCAATCGCGTTGTACTTCGTGCGATTTTGCAGAAAATGTTTTTCCAGAAAAAATATTCATCGTATAACTACCCAGTTCAGTATTAAGCCATAGCTTATAAAATCAAGAGGGCGGATTATATGCTTTTGCTTATCCGCTTGTCAATTACAAAAAATGATTAATTAGCCTAATTTTACAGTTAATGCTTACTATAAAGTTTTAGCCCGTTATTTAAGCAGAATAATTGGGGCTGTTATTTTGAATTGGCACACAGATTTCCTAGCCAAAACATATCCGAACGCAGTCGGAAGAGCAGGCAATTATATACTACTTAGCAAGCTCAAAAAGATACAAAAGTACCCGAACTGCCTGAAAAATTATTTCAATTTATCTTGGCTGATATAAATAATTGAATACAAACTTCTATTAAATCAAGCTTAGTGTTTGAAATAATATTCAAATACCAAGCCGATAAAAATGGCTAGGCCAATCCAGTTATTCGCTAAAAACGCTTTAAAGCAGTCGGTTTTATGGCGCTTTTGTATTAATTTATATTCCCACAACATCAGCAAAAATGCGGCAATAAGACCAGCATAATAATATTGCCCATAACCCATTAACTGACCAATATAAATCAATAAACCCAACATGGCGGCATAGCATGCCATCACCGCAATCACATCATATTTGCCAAAAAAAATGGCGGAAGACTTGATACCGATTTTTAAATCGTCATTGCGATCAACCATCGCATACTGTGTATCGTAAGCGATCGCCCATAATACATTTGCGACCAGTAATAGCCAGGCTAATGGCGCAAGATAATCATTCACAGCGGCAAATGCCATCGGGATACCAAAACCGAATGCCACGCCCAAATATGCCTGCGGAATCGCCAGAAAACGTTTGGTGTAAGGATAAGTTGCCGCTAAAAACAAGGCAGCGAACGACAATAAAATAGTGGTTTTGTTAAACAGCGACACCAGACAAAATGCCAATAAGCTCAATCCAGCAGCTAACAAATAGGCTTCTTTAACGCTCACTTCGCCAGTCGCCAACGGTCGATTTTTCGTACGCTCCACTAAGCCATCATATTTGCGGTCTGCAATGTCATTCATCACACAGCCTGCGCTACGCATTAATACCGTACCTGTCACAAAAATAAGCAGAACAATCCAATCTGGCTTGCCGCGACTGGCGATCCACAAAGCCCAAAGCGTCGGCCATAACAGCAGCAAAATGCCAATCGGCTTATCCAGACGCATTAAACGTTCGTAAGCATCTAGTTTCTTGGTTAACGTTTTTATATTTTTGCTTGAATTCATTTTGAAAGATTGGGTAAAAACACTTCGGTAACCAAAATAGTAGCGCAATTCAGCCTAAAAACCGAACGTCGCGCCCACAAACAAGCTGGTTTATCTGTGAGATGCTGCACTGCTTTTTGGTATAAAACTTGGTGCGGGGAAAGTTTTTTATAACTAAGTGGTGCACGTTTCACCTTAGGGTTGGTAAATAAAGCCGTACCTAATGGCTTATTACCCAGTCTGCCAAGCGCATTCCATGAGCCGCGTAGACTTGCTCTCGGCAACACGCTATGCGCAAATACAACGGGTTGACCGCCACCAAACAATAATACTTCACGTATTAAAGCAACCTTACGCGCAGGCACATGCAATAAAGTGGCTTCATCTACAATTGGCTTAGCAAAAATCATCGCAACAGGTCGCACTTTAAAATCCGAATAACGTTGCTGCAAACTTGAAGTTAATGAACCATGATCAATTAGCCAGGGTTTTAATTGCCCAGACAATATTGGTCTGTTTAGCCAATTAACTTTTCTTATAGGAAATGTTGCTAGCGTTACGTTGACTAACATTTGATTCAAACTTTCACCAGCTCATCTGCGTGACTCATCCATCTCTGCAAATGTGCATCTACCGCTTGCGGGTAATCGCTGATTAACTTATCCGCTATTTTTTTTGCAGCTTGTAGCAAATCCACATCTCGTTCTAAATCCGCGATTTTTAGCATCGGCACACCGCTTTGGCGGGTGCCTAGAAATTCGCCAGGGCCGCGCAAATGCAGATCTGCCTGAGCGATGGCAAAGCCGTCGTTACTTTCGTATATCACTTTTAATCGCGCCCGTGCTGTCTCACTTAACTTGTTTTGATAGAGCAAAATGCAGGTACTTTTGGCCGCACCGCGCCCTACCCGACCACGTAGCTGATGCAATTGACTTAGGCCGGAACGTTCTGCGTGCTCAATCACCATTAAACTGGCGTTAGGTACATCCACGCCTACTTCTATCACGGTGGTAGCCACTAGCAATTGCGTTTCGTTTTTACTGAATGCTTGCATCACCGCCTGCTTCTCGGCAGGTTTCATGCGGCCATGTACCAAACCAATTTTCAGCTCTGGAAAGCTTTCTTGCATATGCGCAAACGTATCATTGGCGGTTTGCAATTGCAGCGCTTCTGACTCTTCAATCAATGGGCAAACCCAATAAGCCTGACTACCAGCCAAACAGGCCTCACGTACGCGTTGCAGAATTTCATCACGTCGCTCATCGGATACCAGTTTGGTAACAATTGGCGTGCGGCCTGGTGGTAGCTCATCAATCACGGAAACATCTAAGTCAGCAAAATAACTCATGGATAATGTACGCGGAATGGGCGTGGCGGACATCATTAACTGATGTGGTTCCGGCTCACCTTTTTTGCGCAAAGCCAAACGTTGCTGTACACCAAAGCGGTGCTGCTCATCAATAATGGCTAAACCTAATTTTTTAAATATGACCGCATCCTGAAATAAAGCATGCGTACCAATAGCTAGCTGGGCATGACCGCTAGCGATATCAGCCAATGCTGCTTCGCGCTCTTTCTTGCTTTGGCTGCCTGTTAGCCATGCAATATTAATGTTAAGCGGTTTAAACCAAGTTTCAAATTTTTTAAAATGCTGTTCGGCTAAAATCTCTGTGGGTGCCATTAGCGCCACTTGCCAGCTATGCTCAATCGCTTGTAAAGCAGCCATACACGCCACAATGGTTTTGCCGCTGCCAACATCGCCTTGCAGCAAACGCTGCATTGGATGCGGCTGAGTCAAATCATGACTGATTTCTGTGACGACTTTTTTTTGTGCATTGGTTAAATCAAAAGGCAAATTTCCAAGCAATCGTTGAGCCAATGTTTTGGATATCGCAATAGCGGGCGCATTAATACTGCGTCTTTTAGCATAGTGTTTGCGCATGGAAAGCTGCTGCGCCAGCAATTCATCATAGGCCAAACGGCGCCATTCTGGCGTTGCGTGATTTTCCAGTGCCGTTAAATCAGCATCGGGCGCAGGATGATGCAAAGCCTGAATACTGGTTGCAAAACTGGGCAAATGACCACTATTAAAATCGAGATTTTTATAAACGCCTGCTGGCAAAGTTTCATCTAGTGCATTTTGCTGAATCGCCAATGCAATCGCTTTACGGATTGTGGGTTGCGTTAAACCCGCCGTAGTCGGATAAATAGGGGTAAGTGTTTCAGCCACTTTTGTGCTTTCACCTGCAACTTTGCATTGTGGGTGCACCATCTCATAACCGAAAAAACCATGCCGCACTTCACCATAGACGCGTAATTTTGAGCCTTCTTTCAATGCAGCGATTTGACTAGGGTAAAAGTGCAAAAAACGTAATGTTAACTGCCCGCTAGCATCATCAATTCGTGCAATTAAGGCTTTGCGCGGTTTATAAGTCACTTCTGCGTGGGTGATTTCGCCTTCTATTTGCACAGTATCGCCAAGGCGCAAATCGCGTATGGTGGTGATGCGCGTTTCGTCCATATAACGTAACGGCAAATGTAGCAATAAACCTTGAAGGTTTGAAATGCCAAGCTTTTGCAGATTGGCGACAAGCGGTTTTGAGAAAGCCTTGATTTCAGCTAGTGTGGTCATAGATTTACTAAGCGCGGGCATGCCCAAAGATAAAGCACTTACTGAATGCGGTTTTCTGAATTGCCGCCTTTTACTCGATTAATGCGCACAACATTGGGAATTTTACGTAAATTACGCATCAAGCCTGCCAAATGCACGCGATCACTCACTTGCACCGTAAAGTTCACGTTGGAATACTGACTGCCATCCGGCTCTTCAACACTGACGTTATCAATATTAGCACCAGCCTCTGAAATACCGGCAGCAATTTTAGCCAGCATACCGCGCTCATTTGCAACCACAATGCGCACATTGACTTTAAACAGTTTTTTATTGTCAGGATCCCACTCCACATCGAGCCATTTATCAGGGTCTAGCTTGAATTTAGCTACCGTTGGGCAATCATGCGTGTGGATAATTAAGCCCTTTTCTTTATTGATAAAGCCTAAAATTGGATCGCCAGGTATTGGCGTGCAACACTGCGCAAATTGCACTGCCATACCTTCAGAGCCGCGAATAGTAATGATATCGAGTGGTTTTTTGGTTTTAGAATTCTCATCATTAGTTAGCTCCTGACCGATAGCGACTAATTGATGCGCCACCATCAGGCTCATGCGCTTGCCCAAACCAATTTCTGCCAGAATTTCCGCTTTATTTTTAGCGCCATAATCACGCATGACTTTTTGCCATTGCTTGTCGCTGATCAAGCTGGTATCTACATGCAAGGCACGCAAAGCCAGATTTAGCATGCGCTCGCCCAAATGCGCCGATTCAGATACTTGTACGGTTTTTAAATAATGCCGAATATGTGAACGCGCTTTGCCAGTCACTACATAATTGAGCCAAGCTGGATTGGGTTTGGCTAAAGCAGCGGTGATGATTTCCACTTGATCACCATTGCGCATTTCAGCACGCAGCGGCGCGAGCTCGTTGTTAATTTTAACCGCCACACAACTATTACCCACGTCGGTATGTACCGCATAGGCAAAATCTACCGCAGTAGAGCCGCGCGGCAAGGCCAGAATATTGCCTTTTGGCGTAAATACATAGACTTCATCAGGGAATAAATCCACTTTGAAATGTTCCAGAAATTCAAAACTGTCTTCACTTTCAGTTTGAATCTCTAATAAACGCTGCAACCATTGATGCGTTTGCTGTTGCAAGGCAGTTAAATTCGCATCCGAGGTTTTGTACATCCAGTGTGCAGCAACACCAGCATCAGCCACATTATGCATTTGCTCACTACGAATTTGCACCTCAATTGGCGTACCAAAAGGGCCAAATAGAGTGGTATGCAATGACTGATAGCCATTGGCCTTGGGAATGGCAATATAGTCTTTAAACTTACCGGGAATAGGTTTATAAAGCGCATGTAAATGACCCAAGGCCAAATAACAATTTGCCATGTCTTTAACCAAAATCCTGAAGCCATAAATGTCATGAATTTGCTCTAGCGCAACGCCTTTGCTGACCATTTTACGATACACGCTATACAGATGCTTTTGGCGACCTTTAACATCAGCCTCAATCTGCACTTCTTCTAAACGCTGTTTAATTGCATCTAAGATTTTGGCAATAACTTCTTTACGATTTCCACGCGCGACCATGATGGCTTTAGACAGCACACGATGGCGCATGGGATATAGATATTGAAAACTTAAGTCTTCCAACTCCTGATAAATGACATTGAGCCCAAGCCGATTGGCGATAGGCGCATAGATTTCCAAGGTTTCACGTGCGATGCGCTTTTGTTTCTCAGGTCGCATCGATTCCAGCGTTTGCATGTTATGCAATCTATCAGCTAGCTTCACCAGAATCACACGTACATCCTGGCTCATCGCCAGCAGCATTTTGCGGAAATTTTCGGCCTGTGCTTGCGCGGCGCTTTGCAGCTCAATTTTATCCAGCTTGGTTAAACCATCCACCAAGATGCCAACCTGCTTGCCAAACTGTTCCGCAATTTCCGATACTGACACGCCAGTGTCTTCCACCACATCATGTAATAAAGCGGCGAGTACGGTTGGTAAATCTAAATGCAGCTTGGCTAGAATACATGCAACGGCGACAGGGTGCGTAATATACGGCTCACCCGTTTTGCGCGTTTGGCCTTCATGCGCTTTCGCTGCATAGCGGTAAGCCGCCCACACTTGTTCAATGTCGGCTGGGCTAAAATATTCTTTTAATAATAAGGTAAGTTGTGAGGTTTCAGAATCTGCCGGCAATAAACTAGGCTCGGCAGATTGAAATGTGTCGACTGTGTTTTTATGAATGCCGTTTTTGGTTGCAGATTTTGGCATTGAGTTACATGCTTACCGCTTAAATGCTTAAGAATGTGTACGAGTTAGAATTTCTACGCCCACTTTACCCGCTGCAATTTCACGCAAAGCTAATACCGTTGGCTTATCTTTTTGGCCAGAAGTATGCACAAGTTGATCTGACCCATTAGCCAATTGACGCGCACGATAAGCCGCAACCAAGGTTAATTGAAAACGGTTCGGAATTTTGTCTAAACAATCATCTACTGTAATACGCGCCATGATTTTTACCTTCTTAAGTTATGTTTTAATTAAGCTTTAACTAAATAAAGCTTTAAATGTTGAATATTTAAATAATGCCGGCTGAAATTTAGGTTAATTGTTTAACCAGTGCAGCGTAACGCTGTAATTGTGATTGCGTTTCTAATCTGCAAGTACGAATAATCGCCATTAAATCTTGCAAAGCCACATCGAAATTATCGTTGATTGTAACATAATCGAACTCGACCACATGGCTCATTTCTTCGCGCGCGGCAGCAACGCGCTTATTAATCACCTCGACACTATCTTGACCTCGATTATTCAGTCTAAATTCCAAGGTTTCGACCGATGGCGGCAAGATAAAAATACCGATACTATCCGGATAAATCTCGCGCACTTGCGCAGCGCCCTGCCAGTCAATCTCTAGAATCACATCGTAACCAGCCTGCAAAGCGCTATCTACAGAAGCTTGCGATGTACCGTACTTTGCGCCGTGTACATCCGCACTTTCTAAAAAACCACCGTTATTTAAAATGCTTAAAAATTGCGCGTCATTCACAAAATGATAATGCACGCCATTTTCTTCGCCGACTCTTGGCGCGCGCGTTGTGTGTGAAATAGAAAGCTTCACTTGCGCATCATGCGTCAATATCGACTTAACCAAACTGGTTTTTCCTGCGCCAGAGGCTGCTGTGACGATAAAAAGATTACCTGGAACCTGATTTAATACCATGCTTAATGTCATGCTTTAACACCAATCTGGGCTTGGTAGCGCGGAAAAAACTTCTTTTAGTCCAGCGCCCCAGCCTTGCCTCACTTTTGAATAATATGGATCTGCTTCTGCAATGCGCTGCTTGCAGTCTGCATGCAGACTATCAACGCGATAAATTAATAAATCGATTGGTGCAGCGACGGAAACATTGCTGCGAATCGTAGAATCGAATGAGATCAGCAAACACTTTACCGCATCCATAATATCGGTATCGTAATGCACAACGCGGTCGATAATTGGTTTACCGTATTTGGTTTCGCCGATTTGGAAATAAGGTGTTTCATTGCAGGTCTCAATAAAATTGCCTGCCGAATACACATTAAATAGCCGTGGCTTTTCGCCTTTGATTTGGCCGCCAATTAAAATACTGGCATTAAATTCAATTTGGTGGCTTTTAAAGTGCTCACCTTCTTGCTCGAAAGTAGCGCGTAATTCAGCGCCAACCAAACTGGCTGCTTCAAACATACTTTCAACATTATGTAAGTGCCTACTATTTTCTTCTGCATTGCTGATTTTTAAACGCAACGCGCTAATCACGGATTGTGTAATCGCCAGATTACCCGATGTCATTAACACAATCACGCGCTCATTTTTCACTTCAAAGATATGCATTTTGGGTGAAATAGCGACTTGGTCGATACCCGCATTAGTCCGTGTATCGGACGCAAAAACCAAACCTTGCTCTAATGATAAACCGACACAATATGTCATGATAATGGTGAAAATACAGAAGTTTACGAAAAGCGAATCATACCATTTTTGAATAATTGCTTGGGTTATTGCTGCGCGTGCTGAGCTTGTTGTATCAACTGCGCTTGCTTGAGTAGTTCAATTTGATTCATTTTATGTTTTTGATGAATGGGCGCACCTGCTTGATTCACCACCACGCTAGTGGCCATGCCTTCTACGCCGCCACCGGAACGCATACCCGTGACAGGACTGGCAGTGCGATAATCTAAACCTGTGGCCAAACGCACATAGGTTTCGCCCGCGTGGCAGCCGTTGGATACATCGATACTTTGCCAAGCGTTATCAAACCATACATCCACCCAGGCATGACTTTGCATCAAGCTGCCATCTTGGGTAAATAAGTATCCGCTCACATAGCGCGCTGGATAACCCAAACTGCGGCAACAGGCAATAAAGACATGAGAGTGATCCTGACAAACGCCCTGCTCCAGCCTGAACGCCTCAACCGCAGTCGTCGTGACTTCCGTTGCGCCTGGAATATAACCCACTTTTTGCACCAACGCATGCATCAAGTCATCAATCGGTTTTTGCTTGAATGCCATGGCAAAATCTTTAATTGACGCGTCGGCTAATGTTAACGGCGTATCACGTAAATAAATGGTGAGTGGTAATGTCTGCTCTTGCGAATAATCGTTAACGCCTGTTTCCACCTCTCCCACAACCGTCACGCTTAACTCAGTATGCGGCGTATCAACCACCAAGGTATGTGTGGTATTACCAAAAGCATCTTCAAACTCATGCATTTGGCCTTGCACTTTGATATCCCAATATTTAACGTGCTGGCCAAAACCACTTTGCGGCGTCAGTCGCAGTTGCTGAATCGTATAATTGACCGGCGTGGTATAAACGTATTGAGTATGGTGTTCGATAGTAAGGCGCATAATAAATTGCTTTTAACTGGGATTAATACTTAAAAAAGCCCGTTGGATTTCGGCACCTAATATATTGTTGGAGTCAATAAAGTCGCTTAAAAATTCATGCAATCCTTGCTGGAAAATATCCTGCATTTTTCCATAACGCAATCTCGCATGTAGCTCGCCAGAAAGTCTTCTACACTCGGTATGGCGACTGCCCGAAAGCTGATCTAATATCGGACTAATCTCATCTAAACAAGCATGCAGCGAGCGCGGCATATCGCGTCTTAATACCAGCAACTCCGCCACGCGCCACGGCACAATCGTGTCACTGAATATTTTTTGGTACGCCTGAAACGCAGAAACAGAGCGCAATACCGCGCTCCACTCGTAATAATCCACCGCGCCGCCCACTTCTTCTTGCTCGGGCAATAACAAATGATATTTCACATCCAATAAGCGCGCGGTGTTATCGGCACGCTCGATAAACGTACCTAAGCGCACAAAGCTAAACGCGTCGTCGCGCAACATGGTGCCAAAGCAAACGCCTCTAAATAAATGTGAGCGCGCTTTTACCCAATCGCAAAACTCGCGCAAGCCATTTTTGGCTAAATCCTGTCCGTTAAATTGTTGAAACTCAATCCATAGTGCATTGATGTTCTCCCAAGTTTCCGAGGTCATTGCCACGCGCACAGCCCGTGCATTCTCGCGCGCATTGCGTAATGCGGTATAAATACTAGAAGGATTATTCGGATCCATCGCCAGATAATGAATCACATTGGCGGCGTTAATGTCGCCATATTCCGCTTCATATTCGTCTACATTGCCAGATATTTCCAGCGCTGGTAGCCAAAGCGCAGCTTCACTTTCTGCTGCATTTGGCACCAATGACATGCTGTAAGTCACTTCCAGCACGCGCCCCATGTTCTCTGCACGCTCGATGTAGCGCGCCATCCAATATAAATGATCAGCGGTTCGACTTAACATACGGACTCTGCCTTGGCATTTTTCACCTGTTTTTGAGTGTTAAGTTCCGTTTCGCCAACTGCATGTCCTGCGACTTTTTGGACATTTTTAGGTGTTAAGTCTGTTGGCGCTAATAAATCACTTTCCAGCACCCATGTATCTTTAGTGCCACCGCCTTGCGATGAGTTCACCACTAGCGAGCCTTCTTTTAGTGCTACACGGCACAATGCGCCCGGTACCAACGTGACCGTTTTACCCGACAATACAAACGGTCGCAAATCCACATGGCGCGGCGCAATGCCCGCCTCGACCAAGGTTGGACAAGTAGAAAGTGCTAATGTCGGTTGCGCAATATAGTTTGAAGGCTTGGATAAAATACGTAACCTGAATTCTTCAATCTCTTTTTTAGTAGCAGCTGGCCCAACCAACATGCCGTAGCCGCCAGAGCCTTGCACTTCTTTGACGACTAATTCATGCAGATGCTCTAAGGTATATTGCAGTTCGTCTTCTTTGCTCAATTGGTAAGTCGGCACATTCTCCAGCAAAGGCTCTTCGCCCAGATAAAACTTAATCATCTCAGGCACGTAAATATAAGTCGCTTTGTCATCAGCCACGCCTGTACCCACCGCATTTGCTAGCGTCACGCCGCCATTTCTGTAAACAGAAAGCAAGCCCGGCACGCCCAACATAGAATCGGCGTTAAATACCAGCGGATCGATATAATCGTCATCAATCCGTCTATAAATAACATCAACCCGTTGCGGACCTTGCGTGGTGCGCATGTACACCGCATTGTTGCGCACAAATAAATCCTGGCCTTCCACTAGCTCAATCCCCATCTGCTGGGCGATAAAAGCATGCTCAAAATACGCACTGTTATAAGCGCCTGGCGAGAGCAATACCACTACCGGATCATGCACACCGATTTGCGCAACCGCGCGTAGGTTTTTCAACAAGACTTGCGGATAATGGTCGACTGGCGCAATGGGATAACGGCGAAATAAGTCGGGGAATAGCCGCATCATCATTTTGCGATCTTCCAACATGTATGACACGCCAGACGGCGTACGCAAATTGTCTTCCAGCACATAAAATTGCGATTCTGAAGTACGCACTAAATCGATACCCGCAATGTGTGCGTATATCTGATTCGGCACATCTACACCGAACATTTCTGGGCGATATTGGCTGTTGGCTAAAATACTGGTCGGTACAATGCCCGCCTTAATAATTTCTTGGCCATGATAAATATCATGCAAAAACATATTCAAGGCACGCACGCGTTGAATGGCACCTGCAGATAGTTTTGACCATTCTGTTGCGGATATTAAGCGCGGAATCACATCAAACGGAATCAGCCGCTCAGAGCCATCTTCCTCACCATACACATTAAACGTAATGCCCACGCGGCGGAATAGTAACTCCGCTTCTTGGCGTTTACTTTCCAGCTGATGATGCGAAATATCTTTTAACCAATCCTGATAAGCCGCATAAATATGTCGCACGCGATTCTCATCTGGAGCAGTCATATCCAACTGCATTTCATCAAAAAACGATTGAAGCGATTTTTGCATAATTTAAATCTTTGCTTAATGTAAAAGACTTATTAATATGAAAGCTTATGCAAGGCGTATGCCAGTTAATTTTTACAATAAAATCAACCAGTTAAAAAACAACCATTTCATGATTCAAAAATATGCACGGATTTAGTGCGTGAGAAAAGTGGATATTCAAGCGCACGCGACAGATTAGTGCGTGCTTTAAGGGTTTAATTTATTGCGGTTAGGTTTAAAAATTTACTCTTAAAGATTTATTCAATATTTTGAATCTGTTCGCGCATCTGCTCAATCAACACTTTCAACTCCATTGAAATTTGACTGGTTTCAATCGCTACCGATTTTGAACCAAGCGTATTCGCTTCGCGATTCATTTCCTGCATTAAAAAATCCAGGCGTTTACCAACCGCACCGCCCGCCTGCAAAATACGCTTTACTTCCGAAATGTGCGACGTTAGTCGTGAAAGCTCTTCATCCACATCGATACGTTGTGCATACAGCACGATTTCCTGACGAATACGATCATCGTCATGGCTATTCGTCGCTTCATGCAACTTAACACTTAATTTTGCCTGATATTGAGCAATTAAATTGGGCATCATGGGTTTCACTTTGGTCACATGCTGCTCAACTTGCTGCAATCTATCCAAAATAATTGCTTTTAATTTTGCACCTTCACGCTCACGCGCATCAATCAAACTTTGCAAAACCTGGTTCAGCGACTGCTTAAAATCCGCTTCCAATGCATCGTTATCCATCGCATCGGCCATCATCACACCCGGCATGCGCAATATATCCAGCATATTAACCGGTTGCGTATGTGGAAAATATTGGGCGGCAGTTTTCGCACTTTCTGCAATCTGCTGCAAAACAGTATGATTCAACTGTGGCGCTGCATCTGCACCAGCTTCACGCATCATGTTCATGCGAATATCGACTTTTCCACGCCCCAGTTTAGCCTGCACCAATTCGCGAGCAGTCGCTTCAAACTGGCGTAAATTATCATCCAACTTAAGCTGTAACTCTAAATAGCGATGGTTTACCGAGCGGCACTCCAACAACAAAACGCCATTTTTAGTATTGCTTTCAAGTGCAGCGTATCCGGTCATGCTTAATATCATATGATGGCTCTTATATTTAATGTCTAGAATTAGTTTCTATTTCTAGAAGTCGTGCGTTAATGTAATTTCTTAAAGTAATTTATGACAATTGTAACAAACAACCATGATTTAATTATGATTTAATGCATATTGTGTGCGAGAATCTAGTTAATTTCTGTATCATAGAATATGATTCTATTCATGCATTTAGGTTAATCCATTCCAAACCTTGATATTTTAATTGATTAAATGGCGACACTTAAGAACTTATCTCTGCCTATCGGCTATATCCTTCAAGACTACATTATTACCCGAGTCTTAAGTACTGGCGGCTTTAGCTTTGTGTATCTTGCCCAGGATATGAACAAAAATATCGTGGCGATTAAAGAATATATGCCCACCGGTTTAGCCTTGCGCGAGGATGGCGCAACCGTATTGCTGGGCAACGATGATGATGCCGCCACATTCAAACATGGCCTCAAATGTTTTTTTGAGGAAGGTCTGGCATTAGCCAAAATTGACCATAAAAATATCGTACGCGTGCTGAATTTTTTCAGAGAAAACAATACCGTTTACATGGTGATGCAGTATGAACGCGGCAAATCCTTGCAAGACTTTATTCTGTCGCAGCCCGAACCTGTGAATGAAAGATTTGTGCGCCGTGTGTTTGGTGAGCTGTTAAATGGCCTACGTGAAGTGCATACACAGAAATTGCTACACTTGGACATTAAGCCTGCCAACATTTACATTCGCCTAGATGGCTCACCGGTATTGCTCGACTTTGGTTCTGCGCGCCAAACACTGACCCAAACGCAATCTAAATTATCACCCAGCTATACACCAGGATTTGCACCGCCGGAGCAATATTTTGAACGTAAACAATTAGGCCCCTGGAGCGATATTTACAGTGTGGGCGCCAGCATGTATTCGTGCTTGGCAAGGTCTGCACCGATGGCTGCCAATCAACGCAGCAAAAAAGATTTTTTAGCGCCAGCCACCAAAGTGGGTAAAGGTATTTACACGCAAGAGTTGCTGCAAATTATTGATAATTGCTTAAAATTAGACTACATGGAACGGCCGCAAAGCGTGTTCTCGCTACAGAAAACATTATTTGAAACAGTGCCGCCGTTAGTCATTCCCAAACCCAGTTTGGCTAAAAAAATAAAAGATGTTTTAAACAGGCCGCTTTAGGATATTGATTAACATTTAAAACATCACTATTTGAATAAAAACTGCTTAAATAAAAACCACCACTTAAATGAAATTTTCTATTTACCAAAATAGCCGCCAGGGGCCGAGAAATTATAACCAAGACCGCTTGGCTTATTCTTACAGCAAAGATGCCTTGTTGCTGGTGCTGGCCGATGGTATGGGTGGCCATCGCAATGGTGAAGTGGCCGCGCATTTGGCGGTTAAAACATTAACCGACGCTTTTCAACGTTTAGCCGTGCCTTTTTTAAGTAGCCCCGCCAAGTTCTTAATCGATCACATCCAGCAAGTGCACGACATGATTGATAACGTGACGCAAAGTGAGGAGTTAATCGAATCGCCACGTACAACCATTGTGGTCGCCATTATCCAGCGTGGATTTTTGTATTGCGCGCACGTGGGCGACTCTCGCTTGTATCACTTCCGTGATGGTCATTTGCTGTTCCGCACGGAAGATCATTCTGTTGTGCAATCTTTGTACAAAAAAGGCATGATCACCAAAGAAGAAATGGCGACGCATCCTTATAAAAATAAGGTGTATAACTGCTTAGGCGGTGAAACGCAGCCAAAAATCGATTTATCTGACCGCTTTGAATTGTTAGAAGGCGACACCATTCTGTTGTGTACCGATGGCGTTTGGGGCGTGTTAAGCGATCAACAAATTAAAGACATTATTCAGCAAAACATCGTGATTGCGGATGCCACCAACAGGTTGATGGATAGCGCCGAATTTGCCAGCGACGAACGTGGTGATAATATGAGCGCCATCGGTTTGCAATGGGGTGACAGGCAACAAAGTAGTGACGCAGTTTCTACACAACTGATGCCTTTGGGCGAAACCACTACCATCATGAATACCGTGCAACAACATATACATGATGATATGAATCTGAACGATCTTTCTGATGACGATATTGAAAACACCATCGCAGAAATTCAAAATGCTTTAAATAAAACCCAGCAAAAACCAAAAATTTAATTTCAAACTAGGATTAAGTTAAATCAAACCAAGACTCAACTTAAAGTTAGTCTGCTCGTGCTTTTGTCGCCAAACAAGTTTTAAGCGCATCTCAATATCGCATGGCTTATAATGTGCCTTTATTTAACGCACATTTTTTAAAGCCATTATCATGCAATCAACAACCCGCCCCAGCCAGCGCGCCACTAATCAGTTGCGTAGCGTAGAAATTATCCGCCATTACACCAAACATGCCGAAGGTTCGGTATTGGTTAAATTTGGTGACACGCATGTGCTTTGTACCGCCAGCGTGGAAGAAAGAGTGCCTGGATTTTTAAAAGGTAAAAATCAAGGCTGGGTAACCGCAGAATATGGCATGCTGCCACGCTCAACCGGCAGCCGCATGGATAGGGAAGCCGCAAAAGGCAAGCAATCCGGCCGCACACAAGAAATTCAACGTTTGATCGGCAGGAGTTTGCGCGCGATTATTGATCTGGAAAAACTCGGTGAGCGCAGCGTTCACATTGATTGTGACGTGATTCAGGCAGATGGCGGTACGCGCACAGCCAGTATTACGGGTGCTTATGTCGCTTTGCATGATGCTATCTCTACGCTTTTAACCAGCGGGAAAATCACTGAGAACCCACTTAAACAAGCTGTAGCGGCGATTTCAGTGGGCGTTTACAAAGGCTTACCTGTATTGGATTTAGATTATATTGAAGACTCTGACTGCGATACCGATATGAATGTAGTGATGACAGCGGATGGTGGTTTTGTAGAGATTCAGGGCACTGCAGAAGGCGAACCTTTTGCGCGCGACACCATGAACAGCATGCTGGACTTGGCTGCCAGCGGCATTGGTGAATTGCTGACTTTACAGAAAACCGCCTTGGCACGCTAATTAAAACGACAATATTGGCGTAGGAAAATTGATACCGATGAACAAACTCGTTATTGCATCGAACAACCAAGGTAAATTGCGTGAGATTCAAGCGTTATTAACCCTGCTTAATATTGAAGTATTGCCACAAGCCAGCTTGAATATTAGCGAAGCAGATGAACCGCATTTCACCTTTATCGAAAATGCCTTGGCCAAAGCGCGACATGCCAGCTTACATAGTGGCTTAGCTGCACTAGCAGATGATTCAGGCCTGTGTGTTGAAGGGTTGCAAGGGAGGCCTGGTGTTTATTCAGCACGCTTTGCCGATATGATTAACCCTGATGGGTGTGCCGAAACAAACGCGGACAAAATAAACCGCGATGAAAAAAATAATCTGGCCTTATTAAGCGCACTGGCAGGCCAAAGTAACCGCAGCGCTTATTATTACTGCGCGTTAGTATTGGTGCGCCGGCACGACGATCCTCAACCCATCATTGCAGAAGGCATTTGGTCAGGTGAAATTTTAACAGCAACAAGAGGGTCAAATGGCTTCGGCTATGACCCTTTGTTTCTGGATTTGAGTCACCACAAAACCGGCGCAGAGTTAAGCCCTGACATCAAAAACAAAATCAGTCATCGTGGCCAAGCGTTGCAACAATTAATGATTAAAATCAAGGCATTAAAAGTATGAAAAATCTACCAATATGGTTACGAGATGATGGTAGCATAGTCTCTTGCACCGAAAAAATCAAAGTCATGCGCGAAAATTTTGAAGAGATTCAACAGATCGCCCAAGATGCATTTGAAGATGGTTTACTGCTAGAAGTATCCGAAGCGCAGATGCGTGAAGCCCTGCATCAACTCGTCAATCAGTTAATTAACCCTTATCAAAAAACTAAAGCGGCCCTTGAAAAAAGTTATACCAATTAAAGCGGACACACTTTTCAATACGAAAACTGAGCCAATCAATAGCACTTCGCCACTTTTAGGCCAGGCAACATTATCCGGTCTGGCCAATCCGCCGCCTTTATCGCTGTATATTCATATTCCTTGGTGTGTTAAAAAATGCCCGTACTGCGATTTTAATTCGCATGAGTCACGCACTGATATACCTGAAAAGCGTTATGTAGCGGCGTTAATTGCCGATTTAGAGCAATCCGTGCCGCGCATTTACGGGCGCAAAATCAGAAGCGTATTTTTTGGTGGTGGTACACCGAGTTTATTTTCTGCTGAATCAATCGACGAAATTTTAAGCACGGTGCGCATGTTAACGCCGCTGGAATATGGCGCAGAAATCACACTGGAGGCCAATCCCGGCACTGTGGAAACCAGCCGTTTCGCAGGTTATAAAGAGGCAGGTATCAATCGCATTTCACTGGGTATTCAAAGCTTTAATGCTGATTATTTAAAAGCACTCGGTCGCATTCATGATGATAAGCAAGCCATTACAGCGGCCGAACTGGCACTGAGTACCTTTGAACGCGTGAATCTGGATGTGATGTATGCATTACCAAATCAGACGCTTGAGCATGCGCTAAATGACACGCGCCAAGCCATCGCGCTGAACCCGGATCATCTATCGTTTTATCATTTAACGTTAGAGCCCAATACGCCGTTTCATCGCACACCACCTAGTTTGCCAGATGATGACTTGAGCGCAGACATGCAGGAACAGATTGAAGCTTTATTGGCTGAACATGGTTACGAGCATTATGAAACATCGGCTTTCTGCAAGCCAAACTCTCACGCAAGGCACAATATGAATTATTGGCAATTTGGCGATTATTTGGGCATTGGCGCAGGCGCCCACAGCAAGCTAAGTTATCACGATAAAATCACCCGCGAAACGCGACACAAACATCCAAAAGCATTTATGGAAAATGCTGAAGCTAGCAACGCTGTGGATAATAGTTGGCTGATTCCGCAAGCGGATTTAGGTTTTGAATTTATGATGAACGCACTCAGGTTAACGAGCGGTTTTGAAACAAAGCTTTTTCAAGAGCGTACGGGTAAATCCATACAAAGCATTAATTTAGGGATAAAAACTGCTTTAGAAAAAAAATTAATCCAGCAGGATTTGCAGCGAATAACACCGACTTTATTAGGCCAACGTTACTTAAACGATTTATTAGCGTTGTTTTTATAAGCGTTTAATTAATCAAACGTTTTACGCGTATCCAGCAATGCAATCAGCATTAAAATTTCATCCAGCACGGCTTGGCTAAAACCTTCTCTATCGCCATCACGATTATCCGTAATCAAGCTTTCCAGATACACTTTCGCCAAATCGCTAGGCCAAACTGCATCCAGCTTTTCCATGATATGCGGAAATTCCTCTAAGTCTTGCGGCACCACAATTGCAGCGCTGGTCTCGTACCATACTGGCGTCATCACATTAAAAGTGCGATGCAGGCTTTGCGCGTAATGTTCAAAATCTTCTTTTAAACCTAACGTTCTGAATATCTCAAGCAAATATAGCCAATGATTAATAGAGTTTTTTGGCTGTGTTTCGATGATTAACTTTAAGTGATCAATCGCATCTTGCGTGCGATTAATACTCATCAGCAATTTCGCTTCTTCTAAAGTTGAAACCGCCTTAGCTTGCTCATCGCGCATTTGCGTATTCATAAAACGCTTGGTTGAATCTTGTGGCTGCTGCTCAGCTACATACTCAGCTTCGGCAGCCACGGCCTCTTGTTCCGTGTCTTGCCATTGCCCGCCTAAATCCGTCAAAGTGTCATCCATAATCGGCACCGACTCGCTAAAACGGGTCACCACACGCTGGCGATATTTTAAAAGGAAGTTAGCAGCTAGCACCAATAAAGCAAGCAAAGCTAGCGCAGCCAATAACCCATACTTCAGTAAATTAGATGGCGATTCTTCTACTTTTTCTGTTGCTAGAACTGCTGACACTGGCGATTGTTGCGTCAATGGCTTCACTTGCTTCGTGACAGTATTAACGCTATTTACCTTGTTTCCATTGGCACTATCATCATTCAGATTTTTAAATGATTTTTTAGCTGATAGCGTGTTAGCGACCTCTTGCGTTTCTGGCTCTGACGATTGGATATTGTCTGTTAAACCAGTTGTAGCGGCCTGCTTATCAGGCATACTCAATGTTTTATCCAACATCAGTTTCAAATAACTTAATTTTGCTTGCAAAACGCTTATTTGGGCATGTAAGCGCTCTAATTCCGCTTTCAAAAGATCATTCTTGCTTAGTAATAACTCGTACTCTTGTGCTAATAGCGCGGGCAAGCTACCCGTCGATTTTTCCATGCCATAACTCATGCTCAGATCTGGGCTGGCCGTCTTTGCACGATGGGAAGTATTAGCAGCTTGCCTGCTTTTTGATAGCGATTTAAGTGTGGGAATCGTTAATAAAGTTGGTGTTTCAAAAACCATGGATGGTTTAAGTTTTGGTTCGATCTCTGCGTTTAACTGTAAAGTTTTAGCAATAAATAAACGCTGCATTGCCTTATTGTTAGGATAAAACGCGCGTGCAACATCATTCAGGCTTTCGCCAGGTATTGCTGTCCATGACAAGCTATTCCCTGTATCACTAGCTGTTGATGAATTAATGCTATCTGCAGCTAGCGCATCGTCGCCCACGCCGTCTAACGCGCCATCAACCGCGCTCACGTTGCTTACAAAAGTGAGCGCAATCAGCAGAGTTAAAAACAGTTTCAGTTTCAAGATAGCCTTAATCATTCACTAATTGAATATTTGGCGCGCCCGTTCAATCGCTTTTTTCACCTGTACTGGCGCAGTTCCGCCAATATGGTTACGGCTCGCCAACGAACCTTCCAGCGTTAATACAGCATACACATCTTCTTGAATTAACGCATTAAATTGCTGTAAATCAGCCAAAGGCAAATCGGCTAAATCACATTTTTTTTGCACCGCATGTTTTACAGCCAAAGCCACCGCTTCATGTGCGTCTCTAAACGGCAAGCCTTTTTTCACCAGATAATCAGCCAGATCGGTAGCTGTTGCAAAACCTTCCAACGCCGCCTGACGCATATTGGCTTTATTCACGTCCACGCCGCGCAACATATCTGCATAGATTGCCAGCGTAATTAAAATCGTATCGGCAGTATCAAAAAGCGGCTCTTTGTCTTCTTGATTATCTTTGTTATATGCCAGCGGCTGACCTTTCATCAAGGTTAACAAGGCAACCAAATGCCCATTCACACGCCCGGTTTTACCACGTACCAATTCTGGCACATCGGGGTTTTTCTTTTGCGGCATAATCGATGAACCAGTACAAAAACGGTCTGCAATATCCACAAAGGCGAACCTTGGTGAGGACCATAAAATCAGCTCTTCAGAAAAACGCGATAAATGCGTCATTAACAATGCGCTGGCGGCGGTAAATTCAATGGCAAAATCGCGATCGGAAACCGCGTCTAGTGAGTTTTCACAAACTCCATCAAAGCCCAGACTTTTAGCGACCATTTCGCGATTAATCGGATAGCTAGTGCCAGCCAAAGCGGCTGCACCCAATGGCAGGCGATTGATGCGCTTACGGCAATCAACAAAACGTTCTGCATCACGTTTTAACATCTCAAAATAAGCCAGTAAATGATGGCCAAATGTCACTGGTTGTGCGACTTGCAAATGTGTAAACCCTGGCATGATCGTGTCAGCATGCTGCTCAGCCAGATCGACAATACTCAATTGCAGCTTTTTAATAGCCACTAAAATATCATCGACTGTAGCACGCAACCAAAGCCGAACATCGGTTGCCACCTGGTCGTTACGGCTTCTGCCAGTATGTAAGCGCTTACCTGCATCACCGATTTTATCAGTTAAGCGTTTTTCAATATTTAAATGTACATCTTCTAAATCCAGCAACCACTCAAAACTACCCGCCTGAATCTCAGTCAGAATTTCAGCCAAGCCTTTTTCAATTTTAGCAACGTCATCCAAACTAATAATGCCTTGTGCGCCCAACATCTGTGCATGCGCAATGGAGCCTGCAATATCAAACTCAGCCAAGCGCTTGTCAAAATCAACCGAAGCCGTGTATTTTTTAACCAGTTCTGCGACTGGTTCGTTAAAACGGCCTGACCATGCAGTTGATTTTTTATTTAATGAGTTGTCTTGCACTGGTTTGTCTTGCACAAATAGCTACTTTCTTGTAATTGTTTAGCAAACTTAATGTTGAAGCCGCTTGCTTTAAATTGTGAAAAATTTCTTTAATAATAATATACTTATGGCAATATTATAACGAACTATACGCCGTGCGCAAAAATAGCCGTTTACCCAATTTACATAACCTTGGCATTCACCTGCGCATTTTGCTGATTGTGAACCTGTTAGCCGCCATCACCGCGGTTTTATTCAGCAAACAACTCAACGATTTTTTACCTTTACTAGCCGAATTATCCGCTGTCGTACAGCCGATTTTACTGCTCAGCATGTTAAGCCTGTACGCACTTTTCCCTTTAATCAATAAATGGCATTACTGGCAAGGTATTGTAGCCATTTTATTGTTAGAAATCGGTCTGACTTTTTTAGTATTTACATTTTTTAATCAACTCTTTCTATTCGAAACAATTCCCAATACTTATCGTGCTTGCCTGTTGAGCGCGATTGTCACTGGCATTGTCTTTTACTACTTTCATTTACAACAACGCGCCTATTCGCCCGCAATCGCAGAGGCACGTTTACAAGCGTTGCAAGCGCGTATTCGTCCGCATTTTTTGTTTAACAGCATCAATGCTGTGTTATCGTTAATTCGTAGCCAGCCAAAACGTGCTGAAGCCGCGTTGGAAGATATGGCGGATTTATTTCGCGTCTTAATGGCAGACAATCGCGATTTAGTGCCATTAGCGCAAGAAATCGCTTTATGCCGTCAATATTTAGCTTTAGAAAAACTACGTTTGGAAGAGCGCCTAAAAGTCACCTGGCAAATTGATGATATGCCACCGGATGCATTGATTCCGCCCTTGATTTTGCAACCACTACTGGAAAATGCGGTGTACCACGGCATAGAGCCTATGACTGACGGCGGCGAAATTATTGTCACGATTTATACCCGACACAAAGAATTGCACATCAGCATCAACAATCCTTATGCTGCACAGAATCAACATCTTACTGGTAACAAGATGGCTTTAAAGAATATTAAAGAACGCTTGAGTTTGCATTTTGATTTAGAAGCCGCGTTAAGAACAACCGCTAAACAGAATCGTTATGATGTACATATTCGCTTGCCCTTGACGCGTTAACTTAATATAAAAAATCTACTAAAAAGTTGCACAAAAAAACATGTTAACTATTTTAATTGCTGATGACGAAGCACCTGCGCGCAATCGCCTGCGGGATTTACTGGGTAATATTGCTGAAATGCATATTGTCGCCGAAGCCAAAAATGGCAAGCAAGCCATTGATTTGGCCATACAAACCAAACCGGATTTAATGCTATTGGACATCCGCATGCCGTTAATGGATGGCATTGAAGCGGCACAACATGCGCAGAAACTGGAACCAAAACCGCACATTATTTTTACCACGGCATTTGATGCCTATGCGATTAAAGCATTTGATTTAAACGCGATTGATTATTTGCTGAAACCAATTCGTTTAGAACGTCTGCAAACAGCGATTGATAAAGCACAAGCACTAAAACCCAAACAGATTGAAGCCTTAAAACCGCTGCAAAAAATACGCAGCCACTTTAGTATTCATGAGCGGGGTCGCGTTATCTTAATACCTGTTGAGCAAGTGATTTACCTGCGCGCAGAACTGAAATACATCACGGTGCGCACGGTTGAACGTGAATATCTGATTGAAGAATCGCTCACCCATCTGGAAACCGAATTTGGTGAGCGATTTTTACGTTTGCATCGCAACTGCCTAGTTGCGCCGTTATTTATTACCGGCTATGAGAAACGACTGAATGAAGCTAACGAAGAACGCTGGGTTGCCTTATTAAAAGGCGTCTCCGAAACCGTCGCCATCAGTCGTCGCCAACAACATCTTGTCCGTGAAACTTAACACCTGAAACAAGATGAATATTCACTGTCGCGTTATTGTTGTTTCTTTTTAGCTTCAGCCTCTGCAATCACTTTCGCCGCCCATTCGCGGCCACCCAAACCAAAAGCCAGTGCGAGTGCCAAAAAGAAAGCGCCGAAAACGATCACAAATAATGAGTGAATCAGTTGCAGGCCAATGCCTAATTGCTCAAGCGCAACAAATATCGCCAAAATCTGAATGCCGTATTCAGCCGATGTACTAATGGTTAAAGCGTTGCTGAATTTAATGCTGTAAAGCCATGCAAATACCAGACGGTTCACAAAACGTGCTAATAAAGTACCGAAAATCAACACTAAAATCGCCACGATAATGTGTGGTAGATAGCTCGCTAATTGTTGCAATAGAACTGCGACTTCACTCAAACCCAAGGCATTTGCGCCAGTGATCACAAATAATAGAATCACCAACCAATACACGACTTGGCTAATAATGCCGCTTAAAGTCACATTCAAACTGCCATGACTCATAAAGGATTCCAGGCCAGATTTTTGCGCGAATTTGTCAAATTGTGTCAACACTAAAAGGCGTTTTACAGCCGCTCTGGCTAGCTTAGCAATCAACCATCCGAAAAATAAAATCACGACAACCGCTAGTAATTTCGGCACGAAGTGAATCAGTTGCACCCAAAATTCATTCAGTGAATTGACGAAAGTGTCTAATTGATATTGCATGAGCTTCTCCTTAAAAACGTTTTAAAACAGTTGATTAATCTAACAAATCAATCAATTTTATAAATTAAAATCTGTCATTAAAATCCATTGCTACCACTAAATTGGCATCAATTATCTTTTTTAGCTTAACCCAAAAAACACAATTTTGTACATCCATTCGCAAACTAAAAGACATGCTAAAATTCCTGTTATGAAAAATCAACCCGCAAAACTCGTGATTGCCTCACGCGAAAGTGCGCTGGCAATGTGGCAAGCCAAGCACATTCAAGCCAAACTACAAAAACTATATCCTAGCTGTGACGTGACTATTCTGGGTATGACCACCACCGGCGACCAAATATTAGATTCGCCTTTGGCGCGCATTGGTGGCAAAGGTTTATTTGTAAAAGAGCTTGAAAATGCGTTGGCAGACGGCAGTGCAGATTTGGCCGTGCACAGCATGAAAGATGTGCCCATGAACCTACCAGAAGGCTTTGTCATAGCCGCGACAGGTGAACGGGAAGATCCGCGTGATGCCTTTGTATCAAACCACTTTAATTCGCTAGAAGATTTACCTGCTGGCAGCGTTGTCGGCACATCCAGCTTGCGTCGCCAAAGCCAGATTCAAGCACGTTTTCCTGATTTAAAAATTGAATCCCTACGCGGCAATGTGCAAACACGGTTGCGAAAATTAGACGAAGGCCAATATGCAGCCATTATCTTGGCGGCAGCAGGTTTAATCAGGCTAGAGTTAGGTGACAGAATTCGTCAATTTATTTCAGCAGAGCTGAGTATTCCGGCGGTGGGTCAAGGCGCACTGGGCATTGAGATTAATGCGAACCGTCCCGATTTGATCGACATATTAGCGCCGTTAAACCATATTGATACGCAATTATGTGTAGAAGCGGAGCGTGGCATGAGTCGCGCCTTGGCAGGCAGTTGCACGGTGCCGTTGGGTGCTTATGCAGTGCGTGATGGTCATAACATCAACATCACAGGTTTTGTCGCTAGTGTAGATGGCCAACAGATTTTGCGCGAAAAAGTCAGTGGCAGTGCGGATAATGCTGAAGCACTGGGCAAACAATTAGCCACTAAGTTGGTTGCTCAAGGCGCTGATAAGATTTTGGCTGCGCTGGATCATATTAAGTAATTTTTTCAGCATGGCGGATCAATTGTTTACTGGTAAATCGCTCACGGGTATTGGCATCGCCATCACCCGCCCTCTCGACCAAGCAAAAAAATTGAGCGCATTAATCAGCGATGCAGGCGGCACTCCCTTTTTGTATCCACTGATTGAAATTACACCGCTTAGCGATTACAGCCAGTTTGAATCTGTAATAAATGAAGTTAAGCAATACGACTGGGGCATTTTTATCAGCAGCAATGCCGTGCAAAATAGCATGCCACGCTTGCTGAAAAAAGGCATTCCGCCCTCCTTAAAGTTTGCTGCCATTGGCCCTGTTACTGCCGCTGAATTACAAAGCTTTGGCGTTGACCATATACTCGCTCCAGCAAATCGTTTTGATTCTGAGTCTTTACTCGCGCTGCCTGAGATGCACGCTATGCAAGGTAAAAAAGTGATGTTATTCCGCGGAGTTGGCGGACGCGATGTATTAGCAGAAACGCTTAAAGCGCGCGGTGCAACCGTTACTTTTGCAGAGTGTTATCAACGCATTAATCCGCAAACTAATTGCAATTTACTGGCACAGCTTTGGGCTGACAAAAAACTACATGGCGTTGTAGTCACCAGCAGTGAAGCCATGCGTCATTTGCTAGATTTAGCAGGCGATTCCGAGTGGTTAAAAAATGTGACTTTATTTGTCAATCATGCACGGATTGCAGAATTGCCATCGCAACTTGGCTTAAAAGTTAAAGTTGCGGATACACCAGGCGATATAGGAATGCTGGACAATATCACAGACTGAACTAATTTATATTGCAGCTATTTTTGGCGCAGGATTAGCAAACGTAAATGCATCGCTAAAAAATTCATCTGCCTCCAAACCTTGTTGCACAAAGCTTTGATGCGCAATATCCACCATGCCCGGCGCACCGCAGGCGTAGGCTTGATAGCCGCTTAAATCACCAAAATCATCTAATACAGCTTGATGCACAAGCCCGGTTCTGCCCTGCCAATCGTCATTTTCTACCGGTTCAGACAATATTGGAATATAGCGAATATTAGGAATGAGCTCTGCCCATTTTTCGCATAAGTCATGCATATATAAATCGCGCAATTGCCGCGCACCACGATATAGAATAATTTCTCGGTTGATATTGTGATACAGCATATGTTCTATCATGCCTTTTACTGGTGCAAAACCTGTGCCGCCAGCGACAAAAATAATCGGCTTGTTTGAATCCTCGCGCAAGAAAAAACTACCGAATGGCGCCTCTAACCTTAAGATGGCTTTTTCTACCAATTCATTTGCGGCATATTCACTAAACTGGCCACCTGGTATAACGCGAATATGTAGCTGCAAAAAATCGCTATCATGCGGTGCGCTGGCAATTGAAAAAGCACGGCGTTTGCCATCTTTTAAAATAAATTCAATATACTGACCAGCTTTAAATTGTAAGCGCTCACTTGCTGGCAATTGAAGGTGCAACGCAATCACATCGTGTGCGATCTGTTCTTTTTTTGCCACGCGCGCTGGTAATATTCGTGGTTTAATACCTGCCAAACCACCCACTTCACGGCACTCAATCGTTAAATCCTCCAATGGTCTCGCGCAACACAAAAGTGCCGTTCCGGCTGCCAATTCAGCATCCGTCATCGCGCTATCCTGGTAATCGTCATGCATGACTTTGCCGGTAATAACCTCGGCTTTGCAGGCGCCACATGCGCCGTTTCGGCAACCGTAGGGTAAATTGATGCCTGCCTCGATTGCTGCTTCCAACACGGTTTGACTTGGGCGCACATCAAATGTGTGACCACTGTTCTTAATGGTGACTTTACTCATTTTTATCGTACTTTTTTAAGATTACTTTTTGTCATTATCATCGTGCACATGCGTGTACTCACCTTCAATCACGTCATCATTGGCGGCGCGATTATTGGGCGTTTGTTGATATTGCGGTTGTTGAAATGGCTGTTCATATTGGTTAGCAGTGGTATTTACATTTGGTTTGCCAATGGGTATTAACAATAGAATCACCGCAATTATGTCCGTGATGACTCCAGGAATAATTAACAGTACGCCAGCGATCATATTACGCGCACTGCCTAACATGGTTTTAACTGGATTGCCGCCAGCTGCCAGGCTTTGCATCATTTTGGCGGTTAACAATAGTTTTTCGCCACGAATTAATTGTAAGCCCAAGAAACCAACCACGACTAAATAAAACAATAACCACCAACCGTATTCATCTGCAAGGTTAACCAGCAGAATTATCTCGAGAAATGGAAAAGCGAGTAAAATTAAACCTAGTATAAAACGCATATTAACGAACTTTCTGACCAATTGATTACACTAATTGGGGGTTAAATAAAGCATTTACAACCGCTGACGTTAACATTGAATAGATTAAATATGCATGCATCTTGTGCAGCGGAGCTTATTTGAAACACCTATTAAACATCATTGTAATCGCTTTTATGGCAACGCTAACACTGCCATTATTGCATGCCGGCGAAAGTAGCTCTGTTGGCAGAAGTGCTTTTATAGAAGAAGCTCAAGAGGATGAGTTTTTATCACCCGATGTGGCTTTTAAACTAGATTTAAGCGTCATCGATGCTGAAAATTTGAATGCTGATTTCAAAACAGTGCCTGGCTACTATCTATACAAAGACCGTATTAAGTTTGTTATAAAAGACGCCAATACAGGCAAAATTCAAGCGGTAAATTTACCTGCTGGCGAAATTAAAGATGATCCTAATTTTGGCAAACAAGAGGTCTATCACCATGATTTTGATGCAAAAATACAGTTAAGTGCCGCCAACAATCCCGTTATCCAGGCCACATATCAAGGCTGTAGCGAAAAAGGCTTATGCTATGCCCCTGTCACAAAAATAATTGAAATTGCACTACCAAAGAATGGCAACAACGTTTCTGACATTGCTGTTTCTAACGCAGATGAGGATAAAACGACTCAAGCATTAAAAGGCGGCAATTTATGGCTAATTATTGGCGTGTTTTTTATCGCAGGCTTATTGCTCTCCTTCACGCCCTGCGTATTACCGATGATTCCGATTCTATCCAGCATCATTGTCGGCAGCCAAGCCAAACGCACTCAACCCAGCAAATTACACGCTTTCAGCTTATCAGTGGCTTACGTATTGGGCATGGCATTGAGCTACACACTGGCCGGCATCGCCGCAGGTTTATCCGGCAACTTACTCAGCCAATCATTACAGACTCCGTGGGCACTTGGCGCAACAGCACTCATTTTTGTCGCGCTGGCTTTTTCAATGTTTGGTTTTTACGAACTTAAATTACCCGCGGCATTTGAAAACAAAATATTAGGTGCCAGCCAAAAATTAAAAGGCGGCGAGTTTTTAGGTGTTTTTGTGATGGGCATTTTATCTGCGCTTATTGTTAGCCCATGCGTCGCCGCACCACTGGCTGGCGCCCTCATTTATATCGGCCAGACCAACAATGTGCTTTTAGGCGGCGTCGGCTTATTCGCGCTGGCCATCGGCATGGGTGTGCCCTTGTTATTGATTGGCGCATCTGCCGGTAGCTTGCTACCAAAAACAGGTAGCTGGATGACGGTTGTACGTAACTTTTTCGGCGTGTTAATGTTGGCAATGGCGGCTTATTTGGTATGGCCTGTTTTGCCTGCAAGCGTTACCGCACCGGTCAATCAATTGCTCGGCAACTCAGCTGAGCACAACCTGCCATTTACTCGCATTAAAAATACTGCAGAATTAGATTCTGCCATCCAAGCGGCTAATGGAAAAATCGTCATGCTGGATTTTTATGCGGATTGGTGTGTGGCCTGCAAAGAAATGGAAAGATTTACTTTTAGCGACACTAAAGTAAAAACCGCATTAAAAGATGCCGTTTTATTACAAGCTGACGTGACTGAAAATAATACAGCGGATCAGGCTCTACTTAAACGCTTTGGGCTATTTGGTCCGCCTGGCATTATCTTTTTTGATATAGCGGGCAACGAAATTAAACCAAAAGTCATTGGCTATAAAAATACCAATGATTTCTTAAAAATACTTAATAAAGTGAATCAACCTTAATGCGCCATTTTTTCAACAAAATTAAAACGCCCATCTTTTACCTCATATTAATGATGACGCTCGGCTTTGCCATTCGTTACTTTTTTCTCAATACACAAGTTGAAGATGGCGGCAAACAATCGACTCAAGTTTTATTTGCGGCCAATTTTCCTGATGAAAACGGTCACCCACAAGCATTAGAAAAGTATGCCGGCAAAACTGTGATACTTAACTTTTGGGCAAGCTGGTGCGAACCATGCCGCGAAGAAATGCCAGAGTTATCGCAATTACATACCGAATACAAAGACCGCAATGTGGTCGTATTAGGCATGGCGATCGAAGACGTTGCCGCGATTAACGGTTTTTTAAAGGAAACTAAAGTCAGTTATCCATTATTTGCGGCCGATATGCAAGGCATGGAAATCGCTAGCAGCCTGGGCAATAACAAAGGCGTACTGCCTTTTACCGTTATCATCAAATCAGATGGTACATTAGCCAAAACTTATTTTGGACGTGTGACTAAGCCATTATTAGAGCAAACTTTAAAAACTTTAATGTAAAATTGTATTAACTTTCACATACAATTCATTATAAGAAATTCCATATTCTATTCAACCACTTATGCGGTTTTTAAGGCTTAAGTTCGCTTAACTACTGCGAATTTGCTGGACAAAAGTGTTCAAGTTCGGCAAACTTGGCGACATGAAATTTTGCAAAAATGCGTCAATGCGTCAACTATCAACACTAGAATTAAAGGCAGCTCGATAATGGCTGCTCGTTCTGTATTGGTATTGCATGGTCCAAATTTAAATTTATTAGGCTTGCGAGAACCAGAACATTACGGCAACTTAACACTTGATGCCATTAACAATGCTTTAAACTCATTAGCGCAACAAGCAACTATTAGTTTAGAAACATTTCAAAGCAATTCAGAGGCAGAAATTGTCGCTAAAATACAGTCATTAGCGGTTAAAACCGTCGATTTTGTCATTATCAACCCGGCTGCGTTCACACATACTTCAATTGCCATTCGCGATGCACTCTCTGCGATTAAAACACCGTTTATTGAAGTACACTTATCTAATGTGTTTGCGCGGGAAAGTTTTAGGCATCACTCTTATTTTAGCGATATTGCCGTTGGTGTGATTAGTGGCTTAGGTGCAGATAGTTATGTGGCTGCACTCAATTACGCAATCAATCAATTTAACAAACAGCCAGCTTAATTTCTCTATTAAGCCATTATTTTTCTAAAAAAACTCTTATAAATAGATTATCTCCGAGGTTATTATGGATTTACGTAAACTTAAAAAACTGATTGATTTGGTAGAAGAGTCTGGCATTTCAGAGCTAGAACTAACCGAAGGTGAAGAGAAAGTGCGCATTAGCCGTGCGCTTATGCCGAATCAAGCGCCTATGATGCAATATATGGCAGCGCCGCAGACTGCGCCGGTTGCACAAACCGTTCCTGTACCTTCAGCGGCGACTCCCGTGATTGCTGAAGTAGAAGGTCATGTTGTTAAATCCCCGATGGTTGGTACGTTTTACCGCTCATCCTCACCTGACGCTAAACCATTTGTTGATGTCGGCACCAAAGTCGCTGTCGGCGATACACTCTGTATCATTGAAGCGATGAAGTTACTGAACGAAATTGAAAGTGATGTTGCTGGCGTGGTGAAGAAAATATTATTAGAAAATGGCCAGCCCGTAGAGTACGGTGAACCGCTTTTCATTATTGAATAGCTTAGATTCAACACAAGTGGTTAAGACTGATTGGTTAATTAAATATGTTTGAAAAAATATTAATTGCAAACCGTGGCGAGATTGCGCTACGAGTACAACGCGCCTGTCGCGAATTGGGCATTAAAACAGTTGCGGTACATTCTGTTGCCGATAAAGAAGCTAAATACGTTAAGTTGGCAGATGAGTCCGTATGTATTGGCCCTGCCGCTTCTAATTTAAGCTATTTAAATATTCCTGCAGTGATTAGTGCAGCAGAAGTGACCGATGCACAGGCTATTCATCCTGGTTATGGGTTTTTATCGGAAAATGCAGATTTTGCAGAACGCGTAGAACAAAGCGGCTTTGTGTTTATTGGCCCACGCGCTGAAACCATTCGCCTAATGGGCGACAAAGTATCCGCCAAAAATGCAATGAAAGCGGCTGGTGTTCCCTGTGTGCCTGGTTCTGACGGCGCCTTGCCAGATGACCCAATAGAAATTATCAAAACCGCCAAAAGAGTAGGCTACCCAGTTATTATTAAAGCGGCTGGCGGCGGAGGCGGACGAGGCATGCGTGTTGTTCACACGGAAGCGGCACTGATTAACGCCGTGAATATGACAAAAGCCGAAGCACAAGCAGCTTTTGGCAATCCCATGGTTTACATGGAAAAGTTTTTAGAAAATCCGCGCCATATCGAAATCCAAATTCTGGCTGATCAGCATGGCAATGCGGTATTTCTGGGCGATCGCGATTGCTCAATGCAACGCCGTCATCAAAAAATTATTGAAGAAGCACCTTCACCGCTTTTAAGCCCCAGAATTCGCGATAAAATCGGCGAGCGCTGCGCTGAAGCCTGTCGAAAAATTAAATACCGTGGCGCAGGTACTTTTGAGTTTTTGTACGAAAATGGTGAGTTTTATTTCATTGAAATGAACACGCGCCTACAAGTTGAACATACGGTAACCGAAATGATTACTGGCATTGACTTAGTGCAACAGCAAATTTTTGTTGCTGCTGGTGAAAAATTAAAATTCCGCCAAAAAGATATTGAGTTGCGTGGTCACGCTATTGAGTGTCGCATTAATGCCGAGGACCCGTACAGCTTTGTACCATCGCCAGGCAAGTTGACTACGTTTCATATGCCAGGTGGTCCAGGTGTGCGTATTGATACTCACGCGTATGCTGGTTATACCGTGCCGCCGCATTACGATTCGATGATCTGTAAACTGGTTACGCATGGCGCAACTCGAGAACAAGCCATTGCACGTATGCGCATCGCTTTATCTGAAATGTTAGTTGATGGCATTAAAACCAATATTCCTTTGCATGCAGATTTAATGGCCGATGCCGCGTTTCATTTAGGCGGCACTAGCATCCATTATCTGGAGCAAAAATTGGGGATTAGCCATAAGTAGTCCATCTGTTTTAATCTGTAACAACTTAACCTGTAAAAATACATAATGGCGTGGCTACTACTCAAAATTCAAGCAAATGAACATAATGCTGATGCGATAAGCGACGCACTAATGGACTTGGGCGCGCTATCTTGCAGTATTGAAGATGCCAATGCCGAAACACAAGCTGAACAAGCATTATTTGGTGAGCCTGGCGACCCGCCACCTGGTATTTGGCAACAAAATATCGTCACCGCCATGTTTGATGAATCAGTCAATGTTACGGAAATAATCCAGCAGTTAAGCACTACAACTGCAGGCCAAAACTATCAATACAGCACTGAAATGATTGCCGAGCAAGATTGGGTGCGCTCTACGCAAGCGCAATTTGACCCGATTAAAATCACCGATAAACTTTGGATCGTGCCGACTTGGCACCAGTCCACTTGGCAGGAAACGGCTAATCAAGAAGCGATTAATATTGTATTAGACCCTGGCCTAGCGTTCGGCACAGGTAGCCACCCTACTACGCATCTATGCTTGGAATGGCTGACAAAAACCATGCCGAGCCAAAGCGTATTGGACTATGGCTGCGGATCAGGCATTCTGGCCATTGCAGCAAAAAAACTGGGCGCGCAGCAAGTTGTCGGTGTTGATATTGATACTCAAGCGATTGTGGCAAGTCGTTACAATGCGCAACAGAATCAAGTCGATGCAGCGTTTTTTGATGCAGATACCTTTAGCCATGAAACCTTTGATGTGGTTGTGGCTAATATTTTATCCAGCGCACTCATGGTCTTGGCACCAGCACTTGCAAAATACTGCAAAACAGGTGGAAAATTAGCATTATCCGGCATATTAGAAACCCAGACTGACGCATTGATTGAACGTTATAGTGAATGGTTTACCATGGATGCGCCGCATCAGCGAGATGCCTGGGTATTGCTAACCGGCACAAAAAAATGAATTACATTACCGCTTGCCCTGCTTGCGAAACACAATTTCTGATCACGAAAGAGCACTTAAAAGCCTATCGTGGCAAAGTGCAATGCGGTAATTGCAACCATATTTTTAATGCCAAGAATCGCTTAACCGAAGTCTCTGAAGACTTTCAAAATGCAGAAGAACACGCTGAAGCTCATACGAGCTCTGAAATCGAATCAGATGAAATCGTTACAAGCGCCTCCGATATTGAATCTACTCCCAGCGAATCTATAACGACAGAATTATCATCCAGCGGCGACGAAAAGCCGATTAATGAGAAATTAAATGTCGTATTGGAAGCTGTACCCGATTTATCCGACTTAACATCAGCCGATTCTGCACCACCAGACTTAGACTCTGCTGAAACAACGCGTGATTCATATATCAGCAAGCCTATTACAGAAACGATTTCAGAAAATGATATTGATATCGAATCGATTCGTGCGCCTATCTTAATAGAAGACTTAACTGCCGATCCGAAATTCCAGCTGACCAAACCAAAACGTAATGTCTGGCTGTTAGTCGCAATCTGTTTGTTGTTAATTGTCGCAATCTTGCAAAGTACTTATTTTTCACGCTCAAAGATTGCAGCTAATTACCCTCAATTCAAGCCTTATTTGGTGCAAGCTTGTGAATATTTACGCTGTAAAATTAATTTGCCGCAACAGTTGGATTTACTCACTATCGATGATTCAGATATGCAAGAAAGTCAGGATTATCAAGATGTGATTGCTTTTTCTAGCCTGGTCATCAATAACGCCAATTATGTCCAAGCTTATCCTAATATTGAACTCACGCTAACCGATGCTGAAGATAAACCTGTATTAAGAAAACTGGTTAAGCCGCAAGAATATTTGCAAGCTAGCACTGATGCCGCAAAAGGTCTTGCGGCACACGAAGAAGAGCGTATTAAACTGATGATTAATGTACACAATTTATCCGTTGCGGGCTATCGCGTGCTACTTACTTACTAAGTTTTCTTAAATCGTATTCTTTACGCACTTAAGCAATCATCTTCATGTAATCAGAGCGGATTGCTTTAATCGCATCTACAATCTTTTCTACCGTTTCTAAACGCACAAAACTTTTACGCCAGGCAATTGCAATGCGCCTGGTTGGTGCCGGACTGGCAAATGGAATTACTTTAATCAATGGATTGTTATAACGCTCCGCTGTAGCAGAACAAGGCAGAACCGTGATGCCTAAATTTGAAGCGACCATATTGCGAATCGTTTCTAAGGAGTTACCCTGCAAAACCTCGCCTTTACGCGACAATTCCGGACAAGCTTGCGTCACCTGATTACTAAAGCAATGTCCACTATTCAATAACAAAACTTTTTCATCAGACAACTCTTCTGGATTAATATGTTTGCGCGTCGCCCAGTGATGATCGCTTGGCACCACTACATCAAACTCTTCGTCATATAAGGCTTTATATTGCAAGCCTGGCACATCAAATGGCAATGCAATAATCGCTACATCTATTACGCCATTACGCAGTTGCGCTTCAAGATTCGCCGTTAAATTTTCCTCTACCTCCAATGGCATTTCTGGTGCCGTTTGACGTAATATCGGGATAATTTCTGGCAATAAATAAGGCCCAACAGAATGAATCATACCCAGTTTCAATGCACCTTTTAGTTGATTTTTACCCAATTCTGCCAACTGCTTGATACGCGCAGCTTCTTCTAGCACGCGCGATGCTTGCTCAATAATTTGCGCCCCGATTTCAGTTGGCGTGACGTCGCTACGGCTACGCTCAAATATCATCACATTCAACTCTTCCTCTAACTTCTTAATCCCCAAGCTCAACGCAGGTTGCGTGACAAAACACTTCTCGGCCGCACGCCTGAAATTACGCTCTTGCGCCACCGCCATTACAAATTTAAGTTCGATTAAGGTCATTTTTTGCCATTGAATTAGTAAAGCAGATTAGTAAAATTTATCGTCATCAAGAATCTTACATTGATTAATTTTATTTATCAATAACATCAAAATTGACAATTATACAAATTAACAAAGCCTCCCTAGAATACGATCCATGTCATCAATACTTTATTGATACAAGATTAAAAAGGTTAATACAAGGACGAAAAAGGAGCGCAACATGCTAAACCCTGCATTAAATCAAAACAGCCAACTGCTCATTGATCTGCTGGCAACCTACGCACTGGCATATTAATTCAGGCAAAAATTAACCACTCAAAACAATCTATTTCTATCTTTTGTGATCAAGGAGAGCAGTATGAGTAAAACAACATTAACTACTTCGGCAGGTGCGCCAGTCGCAGACGACAACAACAGCATCTCAGTCGGCGCACGCGGCCCGTTAACTTTTGATAATCATTATTTATTTGAAAAATTGGCACACTTCAACCGTGAGCGTATTCCAGAACGCGTTGTGCATGCACGCGGCACGGCGGCTTACGGCACATTCACGGTCACTAAAAGTTTAAGTGATTACACCTTTGCAAACTTCTTGCAAACGGTAGGCAGTCAAACTGAAGTATTCTTACGCTTTTCAACGGTAGGCGGTGGTCAAGACTCTAACGATTACGCTCGCGACCCACGTGGCTTTGCGGTGAAATTTTATACCAATGAAGGTAACTGGGACATGGTGGGCAACAATACACCGGTATTCTTTTTAAATGATCCAATCAAGTTTCCAGACTTTATCCACAGCCAGAAAAAAGACGCGCGCACCAACCTACCTAACTCAGCCAACGCATTTGAGTTTTGGGCAAATCACCCACAATCATTGCACCAAATGACCATCCTGATGTCAGACCGCGGCATTCCATTGTCATATCGCAACGTTCATGGTTTTAGCAGCCACACATTGAGTTTTTACAATGCCCAAGGTAAACGCTCTTGGGTGAAATGGCACTTCAAAACCAATCAAGGCATTAAAACATTAACCAATGAAGAAGCCGCAAAAATGCCTGTTAACGGTGCACAGAAAGATTTGGTCGATGCGATTGATCGCGGAGAATTTCCAAGCTGGACGGTAAAAGTACAAATTATGAGCGAGGCTGATGCGCGCACTTATGGCATTAATCCTTTTGACTTAACGAAAGTATGGCCGCACAAAGACTATCCTTTAATTGAGATTGGTCAATTGGAATTAAACAAAAACGTACGCAACTATTTTGCTGAAACAGAGCAAGTAGCGTTTGCCCCAAGTAACTTTGTACCGGGCATTAACGCAAGTCCAGACAAAATGTTACAAGGCCGTCTATTGGCGTATCAAGATGCACATCGCTATAGAATTGGTGCAAATGTGAACCAAATTCCGGTGAATGCTGCAAAATGCCCAGTCAATCATTACCAGCGTGATGGTGCTTTTTCTGGCATGGGTTGCCCCGTTGGCCATTCAAGCGACGAAGCAAGCTATACCAACGCAGCACACACAATCAGCGCGGCTAACTTTTTCCCTAACGATAGAGCCAGCGATGGTGCGCCAGTTACAACGCCGCACGTTGCACCACCGCTTATGCCAGTATTGGGGGATGCCTGGATTGGCTATCACAATCAAGATGCTGAAGACTACTACACGCAAGCAGGTAATTTATTCCGCATCATGAACGATAATCAAAAAGCGCAATTATTCGGCAATATTGCAGGCGGCTTATCAACCGCTAGTGCAAGTATTCAAGAACGCATGTTGGCACAGTTCGCAAAAGCAGATCCCGCATATGCAGAAGGCGTTAAACAGGCACTTGCTGCGGCATAATATAATGGGCAGGTATTAAATTAATCGCCCGCACAAAGCGGGCATTTTCTAATGTAAGTCTTAAAACTTATGGCCGACTAATGAAATAATTAACATCAATGATTGGAGTATTTCTATGAAAACTTGGATATGCCTCATGTGCGGTTTCATTTATGAAGAAGAAAAAGGCTGGCCAGAAGAAGGCATCGCCCCTGGCACGCGCTGGGAAGATGTACCAGCCGACTGGTTATGTCCAGAATGTGGGGCCAGCAAAGCCACGTTTCAAATGGTTGAATTGTAATGAAAAACTTATGCTGTCCTGAAATTTAACGCACCAAGTTATTGAGGTTTTTTTAAATTCCGCTAAAATATTCCCCACAAAATTAGTCGTTAATTATTTAGCGTAATACTTTTAAATCAATCGTAAATTTAAATCGGAGAGTATTTTGGAATTTGTTGGCGCAATTGGTATTTATTATTTGTTAACTGTATTGGTGGTTATTAGTGCGTTTTTGTATGTTTGTGTTAAAAAAGTTAAATAAATAAAAAAGGCCTTAAATGGCCTTTTTCAATTTTAAATCCTGTTTAAACTCCCATTAATTAAAACCGCGTAATTTTGAAGCGGCAAGCGATGCAGCAGCCGTTCTTGTTTCAACACCTAGCTTTTCAAAAACGTGTTCTAAATGCTTGTTAATAGTTCGTGGGCTACTGCTTAATATATCGCCAATATCACGGCTGGTTTTACCTTTAATCGCCCAATAAAGCACTTCGGATTCGCGCTTTGTCAGCTTGAAAGTCAACATTAACGCTTCTATCTGCGCCGTATCTGACTCCTCTCTCAATACAATAACCCACTGTTCATCACTGCTGATATCAGCCGGGCTAAAACCCAAACGCTTGGTGCTTTGAATAATTGTCATCGCCTGTAAAGTTTTGCCTGAAGCATCTGCTTTGTAAGCAGATACAATCCAATTTAATATCGGCTCTGGCGTCACAAACTCACTTGTCTCATTTTCTGGAAAAAAGTAACTTTGCAGCCATTGCCGTGCCAATGGCGTCTGCCAGACAATTTTCCCGTTTTGCGGTGTAATGGCAATAGCAGCCTGACCAAAGGCATCCAATGCACCGCGTGCCTGATGCATCTGACGCGAAGTCTTTAAATGTGCTGCGATCCTGGCTATCACCTCAGTGGTGCGGATTGGCTTGGTGACATAATCAGTACCACCTGCTTGAAACGCCGCTACCACATGTTCCGACTCGGTCAGGCCAGTCATAAAAATCACCGGAATATGACTGGTTTTGGCATTTAATTTTAATTTGCGACAGACTTCAAAACCGTCCATCTCTGGCATCATCGCGTCTAACAAAATAATTTCTGGCTGAGCGGCTTCTGCCCGCTCAATTGCCACTTGACCGTTATTGGCGATTAGAACGGTGTAGCCGGACTCATCCAGTGCATCGTGCAAAATGGCTAAATTATCCATCACATCGTCCACAATCAGTACAACGGATGATTGATGTCGATTTAAATCGGGTTTGCTCATGCTCTAATTTCTTGTATAAAATTTTTCATAATATCGATCTGAAACTGGCTGGAGAATTTTCGCATCAGCTCTACAAAAGCGGAATAAACAGGGTCAATTAAAAGAATTTCGTCCAGCTTGCCATTAATGCCTTTTATGTAACCAAGATTAATCAATGCCAACAGCTCGGTCAGGATTTTTTCTGGCGGCATAATCATTTTGCTGTGATCAACAATACTTTCTTGGTTTTGTAATAAATTTTCCACCATGCTCGTGTCGGTTATCCACTCCAAGTTCAATCGATTGCCCAGCCAATTTAATAATTCTTCAACATTCACCGGCTTGACGATAAAGTCATCGCTAGCTATTCCCGCTGAATTTTCAAGATTCTTGTCATATGCATTTGCAGAAACAATACCAATCGGAATGGGCGACTGGTGTACTTTACGAATGACATAAGCCGCTTCCCAGCCATCCATTACCGGCATCGCCAAGTCCATTAGGATAACATCTGGGTTAAATGCTTCATAAATATCCAGACACTCTTGCCCTGTGGCTGCCTGCGCCATCTCAAAACCCAGCGGCGCCAATATATTCACTAACAATTCCCTATCCACTTGCTCATTATCCACCACCAACACCTTTCGTCTGGCACCTAGATATGTCACACGATTGGCAAAAACGTTGCTGTCAATTTCTTCTAAATGATGCACCTGCGATAGGAATAGTCTAATTTGGAAAGTAGTTCCTCTGCCAATTTCGCTGGTGAAATTCAACTCGCCGCCCATTAATTCGGTCAGTAATTTACTAATGGTTAAGCCAAGTCCGGTGCCGCCAATATTGATTTGGTTCGCCGCGCTACCGCGTGAAAATGGCTCAAAT
>Ga0160182_118361_pt1 | contig 41069 bp, 42 predicted proteins | sample met14sa_FD_108561 | JGI IMG/M metagenome (GOLD analysis project Ga0160182, IMG submission 108561) | Synthetic bacterial communities of pure cultures from sediment of Lake Washington, USA, under high oxygen condition - MT... | ecosystem: Engineered > Modeled > Simulated communities (microbial... >... | reverse complement strand
CCCTTCCGAAAACCCTTGCCAAAAGCGACAAATTTGCCTGGAGCAAATTTGAACAGCCGATAGGCTGGCCCGAAGGGCGAAAACCATGGATGGTTTTCGTAAAGCGCAGGATTAAGGCGGAATATCGGGTGGCCTTTTCTTTGAATACTTTCTTTTGGCCACGCAAAAGAAAGTATTTCGGCTGTCGGGCCGAGACCCGACTTCAAATAAACCGCGATAGCGACACCAAATAACCCAACAACCCAATGCCGGATGCACTTCGTTTATCCAGCTTACAACTTAATTCAACAAACCACCGAAATATGACCAGCATATCCCTCCCAATTTTCGGCCAAGGCAGCCAACCCGCCGAGGAAGACGGCGTCGAACTCGACTATCTGGCGATGCCGGAAGAAATGACGACCTATCGGATGCCGACGATTTCGGTGGACTTGAATGCGGCCGATCTGGCGCAGGCCAAAACCGCCTTGCAGCAACTGGAACAGGATTTAGCCGCGTACCCGGCAAACAGCCAAACCATAGACTTGATAAGCCTAGACCAAACCAATCGCCAGTTCGTCGACGAACTGCTCGGCGAAGGCGAAGTCAGCATGCTGTGTAACGGCGCGCAAATCCTGCGGATTCAGGAATCGGTGCTGGCCGGCGTCTGGCGTTCGCAGCGTCTGGATGGGCAAAAACAGATCGTTACTGACACCTTGGAAGTCGGCATCATCCCTCAAGACATCTTGCAAACCGCATTCGCCGATGCAGCTAAACACATCGACGCCGACATGAGCGCCTTACCGGACGGCGTGATGAACGCGCCGCCGCTGCTGGCGGAGTTGAATGCCAAAATCGCCGAGTATCAACCCGGTGCCGAAGCGCATATCATCAACCTGAGTTTGCTGCCACAAACCGAGCAGGATTTGACCTTACTGGAACAGCGTCTGGGGAAAGGTGCGGTGACGATTTTGTCGCGCGGTTACGGTAACTGCCGGATCGACGCTACCGCCACCCGCAATGTCTGGTGGGTGCGGTATTTTAATTCGCAAGACACGTTAATCCTGAATACCCTGGAAGTCAGCGAGGTGCCGAACGTAGCTTGCGCGTCGGCGGAAGACATCGCCGACAGCCACCAGCGTTTGCAGGAAATTTTGCAGGTGTATTTGTGAACGAAGGCTTTTTCGCCGGGGCTTATGGCGGCGATGCCTCGCGCTTGCCGGCGGAGGCCAAGCTGGAATGCAAGATTTGCTGGCATGTTTACGATCCGGCCGAAGGCGACGCCATCTGGCAAGTGCCGCCCGGCACGGCCTTTGCCGATTTGCCTGACCATTGGACTTGCCCGCAATGCGGCGCGCCCAAACAAGGTTTTTTGGTGCTGGACGACTAAGCATGCACTGCCAGGACAGTGAGCAGATTCGGCAAACGCTGGAAGCGGTGTTTAACGACATCCTGGCCCAACGGATGCGCGACATGCCGGTGCTGAATCCGGTATTGGCGGTGCGGGCGCTGGGTTTTGACCGCTACCACGCCGATTGGGTGGGGATGTTGATTACGCCTTGGTTTATGAACCTGTTGCTCCTGCCAAGCGCGGATAGCCAATGGCCGACGCAAGCGCCAGGAAGCAAGTTTGACCAGACTTTTCCCTATGGCAGTTTTGAGTTCGTCGTCGCCGACGAATGGCAATTGGGTCGGTATGCGCAATGTTCGCTGTTTTCACCGATGTTTCAATTTGCCGACCAAGCGGCGGCTGTAACGGCGGCGGAAAGTGCTTTGCAAGCTTTGCTAGCCGTTCCCGCGCCGCGAGCCATCAGCCGCCGCGATTTGTTGCGCGGCAATTTGGTAAGACCTTAAGTGACGCCGGCGGGCGAGATTGCTATCGAACTGACGCATCGCGCCGGGCAGGTCGAAGCGGTGAAGATAGGCTCGACCCGGCCCGAAGCGGCGCGGGTGTTGGTCGGCAAAACACCGGAGCAGGTGTTGGACACCGTGCCGCTGCTGTTTTCCTTGTGCGGCACTGCCCAGGCTTATGCCGCGTTATTGGCTTGCCGTGCCGCGTTGGGATTGGCTGCCGAGCCGGAGGCCGACACCGCCAGGCAGTGTTTGTTGCAACTAGAAACCGTGCGCGAACATGCCTGGCGGATATTGCTGGATTGGCCGGTTTTGTTGGGCCGGACGGCGGACAAAGCCGCCGTTGCCGGGTTGTTGAAGCTGGATAGGCAGTTCAAATCGTGCTTGTTCGGCGAGGGCGAGGCGTTCAGGCTGAGCAGCCGTTTGCAAATCGACGAAGTGCGCTTACAGGGTTTGCTGGCTGAATTGACTGACTTGATCGATCAAGCGATTTTCGCTGGCGGTTTGCACGGATTTTTGGCAATCAGCGATGAAGCGCAATTGGGCGCTTGGCTGAACGCTAATCCGGCTTTGGCTGCCGGTCTGTTGAATGTCTCGTATCAGCGGCATTGGCCTGCGTTGGGACATAGCCTGGTGGCGGGTTTGCCGGCATTGGATCCAGCCGAGTTGAACAGACACATGCAAAACAGCGATTGCTCGGCATTCTGCCGCTTGCCGCAGTGGCAGGGCTGTTGTTTTGAGTCGACGCCGTTGAGTCGTCGGCAAACCTCGCCCTTGCTCGCGGATTTGTGTAGCCGTTACGGCAACGGTTTGTTGCCGCGATTTGTGGCGGTGTTACTGGAAGTGGCTGCAATCCCGCAGGGACTGGCGGCTTCGCTTGAAACGTCGCAAGCGTATGGCGCTGACGGAGTCGGTTTGGCGCAAGTGCCGGCGGCGCGCGGCTTATTGATTCATCGTCTGGCCTTGCATCAGGGCCGGGTGTACGATTACCGCATCGTCGCGCCGACCGAATGGAATTTTCATCCGGACGGTGTCTTGGCACAGGGTTTAATGGCTTTGCAGGCGGCCGATGCCGATGATTTGCGGCAGCAAGCGGAATGGTTAATTCATGCGGTGGACCCTTGCGTGGCCTATCGGGTGACATCGTAAAACAGTAGGGGACGCACCGCTTACCATCCGACAGTTTGACAGGTACGCTGTGCGTACCCTACGGCTGGCAAATATTGACTGGTAACCATCATGCACGAAATGTCGCTCTGCGAGAGCGTGTTACAGATTATCGAACAGCAGGCCAAGGCCCAGCAATTTGCCAAGGTCAAAACCGTGTGGTTGGAGATTGGCGCCTTGTCGGGCGTGGAGCCGGAGGCGATGCAGTTTAGTTTTGAAGTGGTGATGCAAGGCTCGTTGGCCGATCAGGCCCGCTTGGAAATTATCGACGTGCCGGGTGTGGCATGGTGCATGCCCTGCGGCTGCGAGGTGCTGGTGAGACAGTTATACGACGAATGTCCGCACTGCGGTAGTCATCAATTACAGATCGTCGACGGCGATCAAATGCGAATTAAAGAACTGGAGGTAGAGTAATGTGCGGCGTATGCGGCTGCGGCGAGGGCCATACCCACTCGCACGACGAATCAAACGATCACGAGCATGCTCATGATCACCACCACGGTCATGAGCATGGCCATCATCATCACGAACACAGCGCGGAACACGCGCACGCGCCGGGTTTAACCCAAGCGCGGATGGTGCAGATCGAGCAGGATATTCTGGCCAAGAACAATCGTTATGCCGACGAAAACCGCCGCTATTTCAGCGAGCGCGGCATGCTGGCTTTGAATCTGGTGTCCAGTCCCGGCTCCGGCAAGACCACGCTGTTGACTGAAACCATTCTGCGTTTGAAAGACGAGTTGAGCATCGCGGTTATTGAAGGCGACCAACAAACCGCGCGAGATGCCGACCGCATTCGCGCCACCGGCGTGCCGGCGCTGCAAATCAACACCGGCAAGGGCTGTCATTTGGACGCGCATCGGGTCGGTCATGGCTTGGAAAGTCTCAATTTGCCTGAGCATAGTCTGCTGTTCATTGAAAACGTCGGCAATCTGGTGTGCCCGTCAGCGTTTGACTTGGGCGAAGCGCACAAGGTGGTGATCCTGTCGGTCACCGAAGGCGAGGACAAACCAATCAAATATCCGGACATGTTCCATGCCGCCGATTTGATGATCTTAAACAAAACCGATTTGCTGCCGTATCTGGATTTCGACAGCGCGCAATGTATCCAGTACGCGAAACAAGTTAACCCGCGCATCAAGGTCTTGTCGCTATCGGCCAAGACCGGCGAAGGCATGGACAACTGGCTGACCTGGCTGAGGGCGGAGATGGCTTTGCAGCGGATTGAGTATGCTTAAATCACTATGCGGTAAGATTTTTTCTGACCGTTTACCTTCATTTTCGAGGAAAGGATATGCCGGCTAGCCAAGAAATTTACCAACAAATCAGGCACTTAATGCCATTGGAGAAATTGCGTTTAGCAGAGATGTTGCTTGCCGATCTGGATGCGCCGAATCCGGAAATCGATGCTGTCTGGCGCGACGAGGCGCAAAAACGTTGGCAAGGCTATAAAGATGGCAAGCTAAAAACAGTCAGTTATGAAGCGGTTATGCAGAAATATAAATGAAGGTTGAATTTCTCGAAGCCGCGCAAGCCGAGCTCGAACTGGCCTTTGAATGGTATGAAATACAGCAAAATAATCTAGGTCTACAGTTTTTACACGAGTTCGATGCAATTACCGCGTATCCAAAATCCTATACTTTGATTGGCAATGAGATAAGACGCTGCCTGATAAAACGTTTTCCGTATGGTGTTTTGTACGGCCTTGATGAAGGAAAAGTTATCGTAATTGCAGTAGCGCATTTGCATCGAAAACCTGATTATTGGATGGAAAGAATTGGGTAATAAGGTCTCAACCTGAAGCCCTCATGCAAAAAGTGATGCTAAAGCAAGCGCCGAATTAATCTACAACATCAACAATCAGCTTATGTGCCTAGCCCTCCCTGCCCAAATTACCGACATTGATTTTTCAACACAGATGGCGACGGCGTCAGTGGACAACGTCAAAGTGGAAGTGTCGCTGGCCTTGGTCGATGATGTGAAAGTCGGCGACTATGTGCTGGTCCACGTCGGTTATGCGCTGAATAAAATCGACGAGGACGAGGCCCTGAAAACTTTGGCCTTGTTTGCGGAAGCCGGTCTAACCGCCTCATGAAATACATCGACGAATTCCGTCAGCACGATCTGGCCCAGCAACTGGCTAACAGCATTGCGCAAACCGTCAATCCGGACCGCCATTACCGGCTGATGGAGTTTTGCGGCGGCCATACCCACGCGATTTTTCGTTATGGCGTGCAGGATTTAATGCCGAGCAATGTCGAGTTCATTCACGGCCCCGGTTGCCCGGTGTGTGTGTTGCCAACGGGACGCATCGACAACGCGATTCAATTGGTCGAACAGCACAACGTAATCCTCTGCACTTATGCCGATCTGATGCGGGTGCCGGGCGGCGGCAGACAAAGTCTGCTCAAAGCCAAGGCGGCCGGCGGCGATATTCGCATGGTTTATTCCACCCAAGACGCCTTGAAAATCGCCCGGGATAACCCGGACCGGCAAGTGGTGTTTTTTGCGATTGGTTTTGAGACCACTACGCCGCCGACTGCCGTTGCCATTAAACAGGCACAGGCCGAAGGACTGACTAATTTCTCAGTGTTTTGTAACCATGTGCTGACGCCGGCCGCGATGCAAGCCATTTTGGATGCGCCGGAGCCGGTACAAATCGACGCCTTTCTCGGCCCGTCGCACGTCAGCAGCGTGATCGGCAGCAAACCCTATGAAGCCTTTGCTCAGGATTACGCCAAGCCCATCGTCATCGCCGGTTTCGAGCCGCTGGACGTGATGCAATCGGCCTTGATGTTGATCCGCCAACTCAATGCCGGTCAGCATACAGTGGAAAACGAATACAGCCGGGCAGTGACCCGCGACGGCAATGTCAAAGCCCAAGCCTTGATGGCCGAGATATTCGAGTTACGGCCGCACTTTGAATGGCGCGGTTTGGGGTTGATCCCCCATAGCGCGTTGAAACTAAAAGCCGAATATGCTGAGTTCGACGCCGAACAGCGCTTCCGTATGCCGGCTATCCAAGCTAGCGACGTCAAGGGCTGCGAGTGTCCGGCCATCCTGCGCGGAGCCAAAAAACCGCAAGATTGTAAATTGCTGGGCACGGTCTGCACCCCGGAAAACCCGATGGGCTCGTGTATGGTGTCGTCGGAAGGGGCTTGTGCGGCGTATTGGAGTTACGGGCGGGTGAGGCAACGTTAGGAAAAGCGGGCGCTATTTAACGCCCGCTTGGGTGGCCCGTGTTTAGCGGACTAAGTGATGCGGCTTATTTATAGATTTCTGCTGCCGCCGCTTTCAGTTTCGCTTCGTCGCCCTGCATCGGTTTCATCATGGGGTTTGTCGACGCTTTGGCGCCAGCAACCAACTCGTCGGCGGTTTTGAATTTAGCTTTCAAGGCATCCACGGCCGGTGCGACCGAGCCGTTATGGCAACCTTTGCAAGTAGCCGCCGCATCGGCGCTGGCCAGTGAAGGCGTGATGGCAACAGCTGCCAGTGTCAATATAGCGAGTAGATTTGTTTTCATGAACGTTACCTCGTGTTAATTATTATTTTTAGACTACGGTCCGGACAAGCGTCCTAACCGCTGGTGCGGATGATTTTAGGCATCGGCATGGGTTTTCTACCATAGCCGGAAATTCCAGGCAATCGCTTAAGGGTTTTGGAGTGGGGATAAGCAGTGTCGCGGGGTATGGAGGAAAGTCTTTGCCGACTGTTTACCAAACAAACTGCTTGCTTAATAAACCGCGTCGTGATTGCCAATATTGATGGGAATGATGCGGCCGTCTTCGATCAATAATTCCAGGGTAATGCGGTAAGACAAATTGATGGAAACCGAATGCAGTCCAGCCAACTTGCCTTGCAGTGGATGCAAACGGAGCGACGGGTGAAACGGATTGGCTTCCAGTAGCTGCAAAGTTTTTAGATACGGTTGCCGGAGTGCCGGATGACGTTTGATAAAGCGTGCGGCCTTTTTGTTGTATTGCTCGGTAAAAACCAAGGCATACGCCATTACAGCGTGTCCAGCCGGGCCAAATGCGCTTCCGGAGACTCCTGGGTGAAGCGGCCGGCCGCCAAATCCGCGCGGGTTTGCGCCAGCGCCGCATCCAGTTCGCATTCGCGCAAATAGTGGTAATGGGCGATGTCCATCACCACAAAACGCTCCTTGCCGCGCACCGACACCACTGCTTCCGGTGCCTCGGCCAGCGCCGCTTCGATAGCAGCGACACCTTTGGTTTTTAAATCGTTGGCGCTAATTTGCGACATGGTTATTCCCGGCAGTTAATTTAGGATGTCAATGGTGTGCTTAATAGTGTGATTAAGCAAGCGATCTTTTATACTCAAAAAATCAGGGCTATATGTCGCTCAGCATCTATTGCCTTTACACCATTGGGCATCGAAGGACCTTTTGGGTATGTTTCAAACGTGCTTGAGTTGCGGTTGAATGCGCGTATCTAAACGGATACAATTGACCCATGAATTATGTCGTGCAGCAAACGGAATCGTTTGCAAAATGGCTGGCGTCTTTAAAAGACCTGCGCTCCAAAACCGCGATTTACCGCCGCATTGACCGGGCGCAGACCGGTAATCTTGGCGACATCAAAGCGGTGGGCGAAGGCGTTTGCGAGATGCGCATCGATCTCGGTGCGGGTTACCGCGTTTATTACACAATACGTAACGGCATGATGATTATTTTGTTGGCCGGCGGCGATAAGTCTACCCAACAGTCTGATATTCAACGTGCGATTAAACTGGCTAAAGAGGTTTGAAACATGAGTGAACAACTACTGCCCTTCGACATGATCACGCTATTGGATAGCGACGAAGCAGTCAGCGAATACCTTAACCAAGTGCTGGAAGAAGGCGATAGCGACGAACTGATAAGAGCCTTGGGCTATATCGCCAAAGCCAAAGGCATGGCCATGATCGCCAAAGAATCAGGCCTGGGCCGCGAAAGTTTGTACAAAGCGTTGGCCCCCGGTGCAAAACCGCGCTTCGACACGGTGTTGAAGGTTATTCGGGCATTGGGTGTTAAGTTACACGCAGAGCCGGTTTGATGCTGCCCGTCCGCGAAAGATGCGCTTCGCTCAGCACATCTATGGCCCTTAAATTAACGAATAGAAATATGCCGATAACTGAAGAACATATCCTGGAATGCTACGACGCTCACATACGTGGAGCTACATGCCCTTATCCACATGGTATGAATGCGACATCAGCGGAAATGACCATGAGATGGTTGGCATGTATCTTCCACGACCAGCGATGTAATCGTAGCTTTAGTGCAATGCAGTGCCGAGTCGTCTTGGCAAGAATATTTGCTGATTTTGGTGATAGACGCGCGACCCAGGTTGCGCTGTCTATTCAGAGGGATCTTGATCTACGATACGAAAGATATGGTGTCCACCAAAATAAACATCGTGAAGCCATCGCAGGGTATTTACCGGATTAGTAGATTAACAATGTCCAAACAATTACATAAACATACAATCGGTCTAGCTGGAGAATTCCTAGTTGCTGGCGAGTTGCTCCGTCGAGGAATTATGGCAGCAGTAACTTATGGGAACGCCAAAAAGGCAGATGTTATTGGGATTAACGGGACCACAGCTGCTTCACTGGAAGTTAAATCAACTGCACAATCCAAATGGGTGCTTGGTAGCGAGTTACCAGCCGATAATTCAAGTATCTGGATCCTAGTTCATTTACCTGAAAACGAATTCGAGTCTCCAGAATATTTTGTAATAACAAGTGCAGAACTTCGCAAATTGCTGTTGCCGCAGCATGAAGCGTACAACGCTAAATATCGTGAAAAGCATGGTAAGGATTTCTCTTCCAAGGGTGTCGTGACAATTCAGCGCAAGCTACTCATTGATGGTTATTTAGGAGCTTGGGAAAAAGTACGTGCAGCCTTAAAGCTTATGTAGCCCAGGGTACGCGGTGCGTACCCTACATCTAATCCATTCGCCAGAACATCAATAATTCAAACCCATGTCCTACTCCCATTCACTCAATCTAAAATCCGGCCAAGTCGATCTCACCCACGGCGGTGGCGGCCGGGCGATGGCGCAATTGATTACCGAACTGTTCGTTAAGCATTTCGATAACGACTTGTTGCGCCGGCAAAACGATCAGGCCTTGTTTGATGTGCCGGCCGGTCGATTGGCGATTAGCACTGACGGCCACGTGATTTCGCCGTTGTTTTTTCCGGGCGGCGACATCGGTTCGTTGGCGGTGCATGGCACGGTCAACGACGTGGCGATGTCCGGCGCCAAACCGCTTTACCTGAGCGCCGGCTTCATCTTGGAAGAAGGCTTGCCGCTGGCCGACCTGGAGCGCATCGTCATCAGCATGGCCGCCGCCGCCAAGGCTGCTGGCACGCCGATTGTCACCGGCGACACCAAGGTAGTGGAGCGCGGCAAGGGCGACGGGGTGTTCATTACCACTACTGGCGTCGGCATCGTGCCGGACGGGGTGAATATTTCCAGCGACCGCGCCGAGGCCGGTTGCGCGATTTTGCTCAGCGGCAGCATCGGCGACCACGGCGTGGCTATCATGGCTAACCGCGAGAACCTGCAATTCGAAACCAGCATCGTCTCCGACTCGGCGGCGTTGCACGGTTTGGTGGCCGAGATGGTGTCTGCGGCACCGGCGGCGATCCGCTGTTTGCGCGACCCAACCCGCGGCGGTTTGGCGGCGGCCTTGAACGAACTGGCCGGCCAATCCGGCGTCGGCATGGTCATCGACGAGGCGGCGATTCCGGTCAAGGCCGAGGTCAAGGCCGCTTGCGAAATCCTCGGCCTCGACCCGCTGTATGTCGCCAACGAAGGCAAACTGGTCTGTATTTGCGACGCCGCTGCCGCCGAGACCTTGCTGGCGGCGATGCGCCAGCATCCCTTGGGCCGCGATGCCGCCATCATCGGCCAAGCCATCGCTGACCCGCACCATTTCGTGCAAATGACCACCGCGTTCGGCGGCCGGCGCATCGTCGATTGGCCGGTCGGCGAACAACTGCCGCGCATCTGCTGATGCCCGGCAAGGCCATCCGCGCGCGCGGCGTGGTGCAAGGCGTGGGCTTTCGGCCGGCGATCTGGCATTTGGCGCGCGAGTTTGGTTTGGTGGGAGCGGTGTGGAACGACGCCGAAGGCGTAATGATTCATGTGCATGGCGACGCGGCCGCTCTGGAACGCTTCGCCGCCGCCATTCCCAACCAGCTACCGCCGCTGGCGCGCTTGGACACCTTGGAAATCACTGATTTAGCCGGGGAGGCGGCGGACAGCGAATTTCGTATTGTCGCCAGCCAATCCGGCCGTGCCGAAACGGCAATCGCCGCCGACGCCGCCACCTGCCCGGATTGTTTGGCGGACATAGCCGATCCCGGCAACCGCCGCTACCGCTACCCGTTCACCAATTGCACGCACTGCGGGCCGCGCCTGTCCATCGTCCACAGCGTACCTTACGACCGCTGCCACACCAGTATGGCGGTATTTGCGATGTGCCCGGAATGCCAACGCGAATACGATGACCCGGCCGATCGCCGTTTCCATGCTCAGGCCAATTGCTGTCCGGTTTGTGGGCCGCAGCTCTGGTTGGAGGCGGCTATCGGTCCCTCGCTCGGCGTGGGAATGCAGCCGGAACCGGCGCGCGGTCCGGGACGCCGGAGCGTCCAAGACGGGGTTCCCACGCGGAGCGTGGGAATCATGAACGCAGGCGTGATGAACGATGTCATTCACCAAGCCGCGGACTTGATTCGTCAAGGCTACATCCTCGCCATCAAAGGTCTGGGTGGTTTTCACCTCGCTTGCGATGCGAGTAATACCGGGGCTGTCGACAAGCTCAGACAACGCAAGCGCCGTTACGCCAAGCCGTTTGCGTTGATGGCGCGGGATGCAGCGATGGTAAGCCGTTATGCGCTGATCAATTCTCGGGAACTGTCAGCCTTGGAGGACCGCGCCGCGCCTATCGTGCTGTTACCAGCGCAAGGCGAATATCTAGCGAGCGGCGTTGCGTCGGGCGACGACAAGCTGGGGTTCATGCTGCCGTACACGCCCTTGCATAGCTTGCTGATGCAAGAATTGCAGGCGCCCATCGTGTTGACTTCGGGCAATATTTCCGACGAGCCGCAATGCATAGCTAACGCCGAGGCGCGGGAAAAATTAGCGGGCATCGCGGATTATTGGCTGCTGCACGACCGTGACATCGTTAATCGCCTGGACGATTCGGTAGTGCGTTTGATGGATGGCAACATGCGCATGCTGCGTCGGGCGCGCGGCTATAGTCCGGAGGTTTTGGTATTGCCTCCGGGTTTTGCGGAATTCGGCAATATTCTGGCGATGGGCGCCGAGTTGAAAAACAGTGTTTGTTTGCTGAAAAACGGCCAAGCGCTGGTCAGCCAGCACATCGGCGATCTGGAAAACGCCGCCGTGCAACTGAATTACCGGCACACCATCGATTTGTACAAAAAGCTTAACGACTTTCGGCCGGTAAAGATTGCAGTCGATAAGCACACCGGCTATCTATCGACCCAATACGGTCAGGCCTTGGCTGCCACTGAATCCATCGAATTAGTCGGCGTCCAGCACCACCATGCCCATCTGGCGGCTTGTCTGGCCGAACATGGTGTTGATCTGAACGCACCGCCGGTATTGGCGGCGATCTTCGATGGTTTGGGCATGGGTGAGGATGGTGAATTATGGGGTGGCGAATTTTTATTGGGCGATTACCGGAGTTACACGCGGCTTGGATATTTCCAGCCTATTGCCTTACTCGGTGGTGCCCAGGCGATGCGCGAACCCTGGCGGAATACTTATGCGCAACTGCGGCATTATTTCGATTGGCCGATTTTACAGCGTGACTACGCGGATTTGGACTTCATGGGGCTGTTGGTCGGCAAGCCTTTGGCAACGTTGGATACGATGCTGACGAAAAACCTCAACTCGCCGCTCGGCAGTTCCTGCGGGCGTTGGTTCGACGCCTATGCCGCTGCTTTGGACTTACATCCCGAGCAAGTGCATTTCGAAGGCCAAGCGGCGATTGCCATGGAAGTGTTGGCGACGCCGGTATTTAATGAGGAGCAGGCTTACCCGGCGACCTGGTCTATGAAACTGAACGGCGACCTTCTGGTATTAAGTTGGCGAGACCTCTGGAAAGCGGTATTGGACGACCTGACATGCTGCACCGATAAGGCTCTCATAGCCGCTCGTATCCATCATACCCTGGCTGCCGGGACGGTCGAAGTGCTGAATCGATTGAGTCGTCAAACCGGCGCAGATTGTATTGTCTTGAGCGGCGGCGTGTTTCAAAACCGCTTGTTGCTGGAATCGGTCTGCGAGCAATTGCGCCAACACGGCAAAACCGTGTTATCGCCGCAACGCTATCCGATGAACGACGGTGGATTGGCCTTGGGGCAGGTGGTGATCGCGGCGGCCGCACATGGATGATATGCAGTGTTGATAAGGTTGAATTGCGGACCATGTCGTCTAGCAGTTAATCTGTGCGGGAGACAATTGGCGATCGATGTCGGTTGATGATTTGCGTTAGAATGTTTTGCTGTTTCCGTTTCAACGCAAAAGCGTCAGGTAGTTCCATAAAATGGCAGCAATACTCATCACTTTGAAACACATTGTCAGTAAATCTTACTCAACGAGGCAATTATGAAAGCAAGAGGACGAATGAAAAAGCTATTAATGTCAGGCCTGTTTTTCGCTTGTATCCCTTATTCCGAGGGTTATGCCGCAACCACGCTTTATACCCAAGACTTCGAAAATCCCAATGCCGGCGCATTTGTGAACGATAGCGGTGATGTCAATATTTTTAATCCTATCAACGCCCTTTATGGTGGGCAGCCGGCCGGTTTCCAGTTCGCTCAAACCTTTACCGTGGAAACATTGCGAATTGGCGGCACACAGGCTTGGGGGACCGGGTTTCTCGACCCGCAAGCGCGGGGGGGAAACTATGCGATCAGTATGCTTTCGAGCGTCCAGAACGATCTTTTAGGTCTGTCCTTTAATATTGGAACACACAAATATCTGAATTTTCAGATGGATGTGTCCTCGATAGATTTGGATAGATGGGGTGGCCCTTTTGTAGCTTCGGGAGGCGTTGCGCCAGTGTTTCGTTTCTCGCTTTTTGACAATCCCGGCGGCGGTACAGGCGTAACTGGGGGAACATTGTTAAGTTTTGCGGATGTGACTGGAACCGCAACGGCACTTAAGAACACTTTCGATTGGACTAACCACATCATAGCGCTTGATGCGACAGGGAACACCAACGGCAACGTGATATTGCAAATCGATGAGTTACAAGGCGGTTATGCAGCGCTGGATAATTTTGTGATCGCGGCATCCGATAAACCGGGTGATGTTGGTCAAGTGCCCCTCCCGGCCGCTGCTTGGTTGTTTGGTAGCGGTTTGCTCGGACTGCTGGCTCTGAGGCCAAGCAAGCGCGGTTAGGTTGTAGGTTTAGCTATCGTTCAACTGGCGAGGCGGGTTCGCTAGTTGATCAGACAGGGCGAGACCAATGTCTCTCCCTGTCTGTCGTCGTCAAACCTGTTTCTCAAACGCTACCTCAAACCGGCCATAACGCTGCAAAATCGCCGGCAACAGCAGTAAGTTCAGTATGGTCGACGAGGCCAATCCGCCGATGATGATGGCAGCCATTGGCCCCATGATTTCCCGGCCCGGATTATCACTGCCTACCGCAATTGGCAGCATGGCCAGCGCGGTGACCAGTGCGGTCATCAGGATGGCCGGCAGGCGTTCCTGGGCGCCGCGAATCAAGGTCTCCGTCGACCAGATCTGGCCTTCCAGTTCAATCAAATGCCGGTAATGCGAGATCAGCATGATGCAGTTGCGCACGGTGATGCCGAACAAGGTGATGAAGCCGACGAAGGAGCCGACCGACAGCGTGGCGTCGGTGATGACTACCGCCGCGACGCCGCCCAATAGGGCAAAGGGCAGGTTTAGCAAGGTCAGCAGCATGTGCCGCAGGCTACCCAAGGCGATGAACACAAAAATCAGCACGCCGGCGCCGGCCAGCAGAGCGTGGATGATCAGCGTCTCGCGGGCTTTGGCCTGTTCCAGCGCCGCACCGATGAACTCCGGGTAGCTGCCGTCGCGCCAGCTGAGCTCGTTTTGCACGCGCTGTTTCAATTCGATCATGAAGGCGTCCATATCCCGATCTTCGACCTTGCAGGTGACGGTCTGGATGCGTTGTGCTCCTTGATGCAGGATGTTGTAGCGGCCTTCGCCGTGGCGGATTTCGGCCACTTCGCCCAGTAGCACCCGCTGGCCTTCAGTGTTTTTCAACGGCAACTGAGCCAGATAGTCCGGCTGACTGCGCCATTCCGGCGCCAGCGCCACCGCGACATTGAATATGCGGTTGCCTTGCAGATTTTTACCAACGATACGGCCTTCGTAAGCGGTTTGCAGGGCGGTCATCACTTGGGCGGGGCTGATGCCGCGAAACTTCAATTGCTCCAAGTTCAATTCGACTTGCAGTAAAGCGGTGGCGGGCGGCGAGCGCAGTTGCACGTCTTCAGCGCCGGGAAGTGTCTTGACCAGCGCGGCCAGTTGCTGGGCCTTGCGGTCCAGTTCGGCCAGATCGTTACCGTAGATATTGACGACCACCGGCGCGGTGTAGCCGGAAATAGTTTCATCGACCCGTTCGGTCAAAAAGGTGTTGGCTTCGTAATTGATGCCGGGGAATTGTTCCAAAACTTCGCGTAGGCGGTCTAGCACCCGCTGTTGCTCTTGGCCGGATAATGGTTTTAAGCGCACTTCGTATTCGCTGTAGTGGCTGCCGTAAGTGTCGGCGCCGCGTTCGGCACGGCCGGCCCATTGCGAGACCGACTCGACGCCTTTAATCGCCATGATTTGCTCGGTGAGTAAGCTGCCGACGCGGATGGATTCTTGCAACGAAGTACCCGGCACGCTGGCGGTGTGGACGATGAAATGGCCTTCGCGTAGCTCCGGCAGGAATTTATGATCCAATCGCAGAAAGGCGGCAACGCCGATCAAGCAGGCAAGCGCGCCTAGCATCGCCACGGTTTTGAAATGCCTGATAGCCCAGAGCAATTGCTTGGCATACAGTGGTTTAAGCCGGCGCAACACGGGTGGATCGCTATCGTCCGGCAGCTTGTTGCGAAACATTAAATGGCATAGAGCCGGTGTCAGCGTTAGCGCCACCAACAATGACATCAAAATCGCCAGGATATACGACACGCCCAGAGGAGCGAACAAGCGGCCGCTGACGCCGTCCAGCGTCAGCAGAGGCACAAACACCAAAGCCACGATGAAGCTGGCATAAACCACCGAACTGCGAACTTCCAGCGAAGCCTGATAAATTACAGTTTCCGCGCTATCCGGAAAGATTTTTACGCGGTTTTCGCGCAGGCGCCTAAAGATGTTTTCGGTGTCTATAATGGCGTCGTCCACCACCTCGCCCAGCGCAATCGCCAGCCCGCCCAACACCATGATATTCAGATTGACGCCAGATTCCAGCAGTACCAGCGCGGCGGTCAGCAGCGACAACGGAATGGCTGTAGCGGCGATGAAGGCGCTACGCAGATTGAACAAGAACACATATAGCACTACCAGTACGAACAGACCGCCGATCAGTAAATGCCCGGACAGGTTATGCACCGAGGTTTCGATGTAATCCGCCGGCCGGAATAAATGCGAGTAGAAATCCACGGCCTGCTGCTTGAAAATCGGTTGAAACTCTTCCAATACGGCCTCGACCTGCCGCGACACCGATAAGGTATTGGCGCCGTACTGGCCAATCACCATCATCACGATGCCAGGTTTACCCATGATTTGCGCCGCGCCTATGGGCGGCTCGGCGCCATAACCGATCTGCGCGACATCGCCCAAGGTCACGTTCATGCCGTCCTGGCGTTTAACGATCAGTTGCTTGAATTGCTCGGGATTGACCGGCTGGCCGCTGATTTGTAACGTAAAGCGCTGGTTGGCGTTTTCAATGAAACCGGCGCCGTTCATTTCCGCCGCCCCGGCTGCTGCGTTGACAATGTCGTCTATTGAGAGATTAAAGCGTTGCAGGGCCGCCGGTTGTAACTGCACCTGTAGTTGCTGAATATCGCCGCCGAATACGTTCACATCCGCCACGCCCGGCACCGCCAGTAGGCGCGGCACCAAGCTCCAATCCACCAAGCCGCGCAGTTCCATCAAGGTCTTGCTGTCCGAACTGATGCCTATCGTCAATACTGTTGCCGACGAAGAAGATAAGGGTACGGCAATCGGCATTCCCACGCCAGGCGGCAGTTGCTGACTAAGGCCGTCTAGCCGTTCGCTGATCAATTGCCGGTTGCGGTATACGTCGCTAGTTTCGTTGAAGGTGGCGGTGACGATGGAGAGGCCTTGAATCGATTGCGAGCGTAAGGTTTGCAGCCCAATTAAGCCGCCAACGCTTTTTTCGATTTGCTGAGTCACCAGCACTTCCACTTGCTCGGCAGCCAGGCCGGGGGCTTCGGTCTGGATGATGACTTGTTTGGGCGAAAATTCCGGAAAAATATCCAGACCGGCGTTAGCCAGACGGTAACCGCCGTAAACGAACAGCAGTAGCGCCAGGGCCACGACGATGCCGGAATAACGAATGGAAAAACGGACCAGAAGTGCAAGCATGAGCGACGAAAGGGGTGAAATAGCGGGCTATTGTGCCTTGTCGGTCAGGATTGGTCCATGTTGATACGCTGCTTTCCTGGCTATGCGGATAGAAAGAAGGCTAAGCTGTGTGGTGATTTTCGAGCGGAATGGTGCTTAAAAAATCGCCTCCGCGCTAGTGGCGGAGGTGAGCGTTGTAGATTTTTTAAAATCAGGAAAGCGATTTTTTGCGGGACAAGGCGATGAAGCCCAATAATGCCGAACCCATTAAGCCAAAGGCTGTCGGCACAGGAACTGGGGTTGTGGTGGTTAATAGTCTGAACTGTCCATCCCATTTTGTCGGGCCGGTGAAGTTCAAGCGAAAACTATGCAGGCTGGCAAATACCGCAGGATTAGTAAAGTCGCTGAAACTTACCAAGTAATTATTGTTGCTGGTAAACGTTTTGATACCGGAACTTGAGCTGCCGTTGGCTACCATTTCCACGTTGACACCCAGATCGATTGCCAACACCTCCAGCAGGATGGCGTTGCCGTGAGCGGTTAAATCGAGCGGATCGAAATTCCACAGAATGGAAGCGCCACCGGCCGAACGGCCATCATTCGATATGATCAGCTGGTTGCCGCCGGAAACGATTTCCGTGGTGTTGGCTGAGGCGGTTCCCGAGGCTTGAGCGATAAAGGTCCTCGAGGCATTACTCAGGTCCGTGCCGGTAAGAGCAGACACTGTATCGCTGGTAGAGCCTGCGCTACTGCCGTCGTCGAATGCGGTTTGAGCATGGCTGAAATTATCAATCGTCAGTATGCCTGCTTGGCTTTGGCCGGATAGCACTAAGCCCAGGCTTAGCAGCAAAGGCGCGAGGTTTTTGTGAAAATGTTTAGCATTCATATGAGTTATCCGTGAGCAGAATTGAAGTTTGGAAATCAGAAGATTTTGACGGCAGGCGTTAAACCGCTACTAGTTTTTGGCGTTTGCCGCCGACAATGCCCAAAGCGCCTATGATCAATAAAGCGGTGACGGAAGGTTCCGGGACCGTTGATAACTGGCTGAAGTCAGCGTCCCAGGCGGCATGGGTGCCTCGTAATTTCAGCTCCAGACTGTTTAGGTTCTTGAAAGCCGCAGGATTCGAAAATTGTGAGAAATCAAATCTAATAGTGCTGGGTGAACCGATTGCAACGCTGGCCAAGTTCTGAAAACTTAGCAGCGAAGTACCGTTGGCGATCATTTGAATTTGGTAACTGGCGTCGCTAGATTCTGTCGTCAGCAATATCGCGTTAGCGAAAGTAGTGAAATCGACCGCAGCGAAGTTGTAAAAGATACTAGCGGTGCCGGCTGAATTGCTGCTGTTACCGACCGTTAACAAGCCGTCTTCTACAAAAATTCTGGTGGTACCGCTAGGGGTGGGGCTGGAATTTAAGGTTCGTTGCAAATTGCTTAGATCAGATCCGGATACATTAACTGGGCCATTGACTGTGTTTGTAGTGGACTGACGGGTGGCAAAATTATCGATCACTGTTGCCGACTCGGCGGCTTGAGTGAAGAAGGCTAAAATCAGGATTAATCCGGATAAGGGCATTTTCGGCATTACAGCATTCATGTCGATTCCTTTTTGTCAGTGGCTGAGAGATAAGTGATTCGCGTGCAAGCCATTGGGTTGCATAGTGCGTCACTCTAACTAAGCATTAGTAATGCCAACTTAATTTAGATTAATCCAATCAATTATTTAAATGTGATTTGGTAGCGCTTTTTCAGCTGAGCTGCTGACAGCCGGGGCAGAGGTTACGACAGATTTGGCAGGATGGCATGGTGCTGTCATGCGTGGCATTTAATAATGAGCGCAGTTGCTGCTTGTGGTCTTGGTGAGTGAGTGGGAATGTTTCCGATACTTTGCCGATCCTTTCAAAGTGCGATAGCATCGTACTAACACCTTCAATCTGGAGTTCAGCCTCATGGATAGCCAACATATCGATTTGCACCGCTCCATTATCTCCCTGAGTTGTGCGCTGGATTTAGTCGGTATCGACGAAGTCAAGCACGGTAAGCGGGTCGCGATGATGGCTTGGCACATTGCCGGCAAGCTCGATTGGTCGGCTGTTGATAGATTAAGCATTCTATACGCCGGTATGCTGCACGATTGCGGGGTGGCAAAGGTTCGCGAGCATAGGCATTTGACCGAATCGCTGGAGTGGGACGGTGCGGAGGCGCATTGTTTACGCGGTGCGGAATACTTGCAAGCCTGCCCGCCGCTGGCCTATCTGGCGGAGGAGATCCGCTATCATCACACGCGCTGGGAGCAATTGGTTGAATTGCCGCTGGTGCCCCGGATAAAGCTGCGTGCGAATCTGTTGTTTCTGGCTGATCGGATTGACGTGTTGCAAGCCCCGTATTTGGCCAGCGAGCAAATTTTGGTGGCCGCGCCCAAAATAGTGGAGCGCTTACTGAGTTATTCGGGATCGCTGTTTGCGCCTGAGCTGTTGGCTGCATTTTCGGAACTGGCGAAAAGTCAGGCGTTTTGGCTGGCGATGGACCCGGATTATCTGGATGAGGATTTACGCGAATTGGGGCGTGATTTGCCGACGGTAGACTTGACTTATCCTTCGCTGCGGGAAATGGCGCGGCTGTTTTCGCGAGTGGTGGATGCGAAAAGCCCGTACACCGAGCAGCATTCTGAACGGGTTGCGCAGATCTCCAGACAATTGGCATTGGATTTGGGTGTGACCGGCTGCGATCTGGAACAGGTGGAAATTGCCGGTTTATTGCACGACATCGGCAAATTGCGGGTTTCCGAGGACATCATAGACAAACCAGGCAGCTTAACTGCCGAAGAGCGGGCCTGCATGCAGCGTCACAGTTACGATACTTACCGAATTTTGCAACGGGTGTTTACCGACTCCAAAATTCCGCAATGGGCGGGTTTGCACCATGAAAATCTGCGTGGCGAAGGATATCCGTTCAAGACCATCGGCAAGTCTTTGGAGTTGGAGTGCAGGGTTATCAGTGTGGCCGATATTTTTCAGGCTTTGGCCCAGTCCCGCCCATATCGCGAGGGCATGTTACTGGCTGACATTATCCAGCACCTCAGGCAGCGCGTGGCGGAAGGGGTTTTGGATGGCGAGGTGGTTGCCAAGTTGATCGAGAATGCGGACTTTTATTACGAATTGGCGCAAGGCAATTACTCGATGGATTAAACCGGCGGCCAAAGGGCTATGCTTGTCCGCGACATCCAGGCCTGGGCCTTTTAAAATATTCGCTCGAAGCCGAAAACACAAAAGCCGGAGGCATCTTTAGGCCTCCGGCTTTTAGCGACAGCGAGCTAAATGGCTGATTACGCTTGGCGTTGTTTTCTGGTATTAAAACCTATCAAACCGAGTAAGCCGGAACCCATCAGCCAAGCTGCTGCCGGCACCGGGACCGCGGTAATGGGACCGCTTCCGCCATTGTTGTCCAGGCAATATTCAACATAGAGCTCTGCCGCTTTGAAAAAATAATCTTTGCTACCATAATCCTTCACGCCCAATACGGCCGTCAATGAAGCGAAGCCGGTTTTGGAAAGAAAATCGCTAACATCCAAGCTGATATATTGTTTGTAGCCATCGACTTCGGTCCAGCTCGTGGAAACGTTGGAGCCGTTAATCGATGTTATACGAGCGTATTCGTTTTTGTCTTTTAACAGGCCATTTAAGATGATGGAGTCGTCGGCCGATGTTGAGTCGTCACGCAACCATATTTTCAGCAGAGCGCTGTTGATAAAGGTGGTGTCCAGCTGATAGTTGAAGTTAAGGGTGTAGCTATCGTTGCTGCTAATGTTGTCGGCTTTCGAAATTAGCGTGCCGTTGCTGCCGCCTGATAACGTCAGGCTCAGTTTTTCCAAATCGCAAGATGCCTGGTTGCCGCAGCTACCGTGTTCTGACTGATTGTCGTGTTCATGTTCGTGTTCAAACCCATTCGACGCAAAGGCGGAGGAAGTGAATAGGGCCGAAGATAATAGGATGGAAGCAGTAAACAGCGTTTTCATAGCAAGTACCCAGAAGTAATGAATGGAAATTTATCGGAGGTGATTGGACGCAGAACAGGATGTGTGCGGCAAATCATCTGGTGAGCAGTTTATCCGGGTATGTAACGTCGTTTAATTGTCCGTTCGTGCCATGACAATTTTGTCATGGCGGACGGTTTGGGCGGAGTGCTTGGATAGCGGGATCGCTCAGGTGCGGTATGGATTACCTCCCATCCGAGTCGACTGTTGGGCAATAAGAACAACTCACAGATCTGAAAGCGGTATCACAAAGCGCGAATTGCCCGCTCATTTGCTTAAAGAGGCGGCCGAGAATATTTTGCGAAAACACCGCCTCAATTTTGCAGGCGGTGTTTATTTTGAGTCCTCTCAGATGCGGCGTTGCCCGATAAATCCCAGTCCCGCCAATGCCGCGCCAAACAGCCATGCGGCTGCAGGTAACGGCACGGTCGTGATATTGATCGAGGCATTTGCCGTTAATACATTGCCGTTGGATAGCGTGTCGGTGTCAGGATCGAACAAGGGATTAAACGGGCTGCGGGTGAATAAATCGTAAGTCAGTACAATTTGGCCAAAGACGGTGCCCTGCGCGGCGTTGTCAGCAATTTTAAAACTACCTACGCCGGTTTGGCTGGCGGCATCGAATGTCTGCCCCCAGACGGTGCTGGCGCCAAAGCCCGGTCCCACAACGAAGAAATTTTCGGGTGCGCTGATAAAGTCCGTGAATATACCTGGGGAGGTAGAGGACTGAAATTCCGCACCGGTCACCACGAGGTAGTTTTGCGTGTTGGTGAGCAGGAAGCCCCAGCCCACGGTATCGCCCGCATCGCCTTCGATTAAGCCGTTTGTCGGCTCTAATTGTAATGAGGTCGCTGCTTGGCTAGAGGGAAGAATACACAGCAAACTGGCTAACAGGATAAGTTGTTTGATCATCAGAATATCTCCTTATTAAGGTCTAGCGGAATTGATTGGTTAAGGTTTTCGATCCGGTTACTTCGCCGTTATTGCTGCTAAACGGGATGACAGCTTTAAATCTGGCGCTATTTGGGCAACCGCTAAAATTGATTGTGGTGGTGCCGCTCACTTTAGCCCCTGCCTGGATGTTGCCGACGCCTAACGGAAAGGATAAGGGACTTGTAATGACTGGGTTACAAGCGGCTCCGGAAGTTTGTGTAAGGGTTAAGCCGTCGATCTGGGTATTTTCGGCGATACATCCGCTCTTGTTTGACAGGGTGATAGTCCATTGGCGTTCAGTTTGAGTACCCGATTTAGCGGTGATAGATGCAAACAACTCAGGAAGATCACCTACTCCACAACCCACTGGGTTTTCTATAAACCGGTCAGAAAAGTCCGTTTTAACATCGTCCCAGACAATTAAATTGTCAATTGCAACACTAGCGCCTGAGATATTGTAAAAGTAGGCGAGAGCAAGGCGTGAGCCATCAGGTATGGCACCCCATGGTGAGGCATCATGGTAGCGCTGTGTTGTAACAAGGTTTCCATCAAGATAAAGATAAAGCTTACGTCCACCAAATTGCGCAATACCTGTTTCATTCCATACCATCGCATAATGGTGCCAGGCTGAACGGTCACCAAGAATGCTATCTAATGTTCCGGATTGGGTTGCAGTATCCACTAGCCCACTACAAAAGCTATTAGTTGCGACCCCTACTGTCCCGTAAAAGCCGAAGCCACCACAGCCGTTATTAGACCCAAACCCCATTCTCCAATGAAATACCGGCAAACTAGGTGGAGGCACGTAAAAAATCATAGTCACTGCATCAAAAAAGTTACTTGGGAAATTACTGAGTTTTGCCCAGAATTCTATTGTTCCCTTACTTTTTGACACAACGGATGTGGCAGGAAAAGTTAAGGCAAACACGTTTGAGTTCCCAACGTCATTCACAAAAGACTGACCAAAATTAGCAAAAGGGCCTGGCGCGAAATGCCCAGCTGTTTTTTGGCCTCCAGGCCCCACTTCGCTATTCGCAATCTCAGCATCACTGCCCAATTTGTTCCATAACACCACATTCCCGGTTTCAGCTTGGGCTGCAGGGCTGAACAAGCCGAGCAAAGCCAACAGGCATGCGATGGCAGATAGGGTTTTGCGTTTAATTCCGTTCATAGAATCCTCCTTTAGGGAGTCAAGAAATACAATATGCCGCAACCCGTTTATGGTGTCGGTTAGCTGGGTAGGGCAGGCGAATAGTTAGAATTATTGTAAGAAAAGAGGATGGAGCGAAGCGCCATGGCCGGCAACAAGCCGATATAAGCCAGGATAGGTGCCAAAATTTATGGTACGAAATATAAGGTAATTAGGCAATCGATAACTAGTGAGTTAATTCTGTGGCTTGATGACATTTAGGGTTGATTTGTTTGATTTACCGGCATTCGGCAGAGCGCTCGGCGCTGCCGCTATGGGCATAGCCGGGTATAATTCGCGGCTATTGTTGACAACCCTTCTCCGCCATGTCCGAAGACTACTATTTCACCCCCGATCAAGCCGTCGAATCCCTAAAAGTGCCGCCGCATTCCATTCAAGCCGAGCAGTCGGTGCTGGGCGGTTTAATGCTGGATAACCAAACCTGGGATTCGGTGGCAGACAAGGTGGTCGAGACCGACTTTTATCGCCGCGACCATCGATTGATTTTCCGTGCCATCGCCCAATTGGCCGAAAAGCAGGACCCGTTCGACGTGGTGACTTTGTCCGAGGTGCTGGAAACGACCGGCGAATTGCAGGATGTGGGCGGTTTGGCTTATTTAAGTACGCTGGCGCGCGATACGCCCAGCGCCGCGAATATTGTCGCCTACGCCAACATCGTCCGGGATCGTTCGGTTTTGCGGCAATTGATTCATGTCGGTACCGAGATTTCCGATTCGGCATTTACCACTGAGGGCCGGGAAACTGCCGATTTGCTCGAAAATGCCGAACGCAAGGTCTTCGAAATCGCCGAGCAGCGCCAACGTGGGCAGGGCGGGTTTAGCTCGATCAAATCCTTGCTGGCCAAGGCCGTGGATAAAATCGAAACTCTCTACGAACTCGATGGCGACATCACCGGCGCCAGCACCGGCTTCACCGATCTGGACGAAAAAACCTCCGGTTTGCAGCCCGCCGATTTGATTATCGTGGCTGGCCGGCCATCGATGGGTAAAACCACGATTGCGATGAATATGGCTGAAAACGTGGCGCTGAAAAGCGGCGTGCCGGTTGCGGTGTTCAGTATGGAGATGCCGGGCGAATCCTTGGCGATGCGGATGATGTCGTCGCTGGGCCGCATTGACCAGCATAAAGTCCGTACCGGCAAATTGGACGACGACGATTGGCCGCGTTTGACTTCGGCGATCAATCTGCTCGCGGAAACCAAGATGTTCATCGACGACACGCCGGCCTTGACGCCGACTGAAGTCCGCTCGCGCGCCCGGCGTTTGACCCGCGAACACGGTCAGTTGGGCCTGATCGTGTTGGACTATTTGCAGTTGATGCAATCGCCTGCAAGCGGCGATAACCGGGTGCAGCAGATTTCCGATATTTCCAGGGGCTTGAAGGCGCTGGCCAAGGAGCTCAATGTACCGGTGATCGCGCTGTCGCAGTTGAATCGGAATCTGGAGCAGCGCCCCAACAAGCGGCCGGTGATGTCGGACTTGCGCGAGTCCGGGGCGATTGAGCAGGATGCCGACTTGATCATCTTCGTTTATCGCGATGAGGTCTACCACGAAGACAGCCCGGACAAAGGCATCGCCGAAGTGATTATCGGCAAGCAGCGGAACGGACCTTTGGGGACGGTGCGGTTGACTTTCCTGGGCCAATACACCCGTTTCGAAAACTTTGCCGGCGTTTATAACGGCCCCGAGGATTACGAATGACGCCTGCGGCTTTTGTGCATCTGGATTTGGAAGCCGTGCGGCACAACTTGGCCCAAGTGAAGCGTTACGCGCCGGACAAAAAAATCATGGCGGTGATCAAAGCCAACGGCTACGGCCACGGCATGACGCGGGTAGCCACCGCTTTGGAAGCGGCGAATGGTTTTGCGGTCGCGCGGGTGGACGAGGGCGTCAGGCTGCGGCAAGCTGGATTTAAACAAGCCATCACCGTATTGCAGGGCTTTGTCTGCGTCGATGAGTTGTTGCAGTTGTTGAAGTATCAATTGGCGGCGGTGATCCATACCCCGCAGCAAATTGCCATTCTGCAGCAGCAAGCCGACGCCGAAGGCAAACTTGCTGTCTGGCTGAAAATGGACACCGGCATGAATCGCTTGGGCTTTAAAGGCGCCGATTTCAATGATGCTTACCAGCAACTGTTGGGCTGCGCGCGGGTCGAGCAACCGATCAATCTGATCACCCATTTTGCCAATGCCGACGATTTGCTGGACGATAAAACCCGCCGGCAAATCGATTTGTTCAACGACGCGGTCAAAGACTATCCCGGCGCGTGCAGCATCGCCAATTCCGCAGGGATTATCGGCTGGCCGAATGTCCGTTTCGGCACCGCTCAGGACCGCAGTAGCGATTGGGTGAGACCGGGATTGATGCTCTATGGCTGCTCGCCGTTTGCCGGTAAAACCGGTGCGGATTTTGGTTTAAAGCCGGTGATGAGTTTGCATTCACGGCTGATCGCGGTCAAGGATGTCTCCGCAGGCGAAACGGTCGGTTACAGCGGTACCTGGCAATGCAAAACCGCAACTCGGCTGGGCGTGATTTCCATCGGTTACGGCGACGGCTACCACCGCCACACCAAGAGCGGCGCGCCGGTATTGGTGAACGGCCAACGGGCTCCGTTAATCGGCCGGGTATCCATGGACATGATCACCGTTGATCTCAACGAACAATCGGATGCGCAACCCGGCGATCCGGTGACCTTATGGGGCGACGGCTTGCCGGTGGAAGAAATAGCCCGTTACGCGGAAACCATCCCCTACACCTTGCTGTGCGGGATCACGCAGCGGGTGCAGGTGATTGAGCAGAGGCTTTTGAGCGATGTGCCATTGGTCTGATGCATTGAGCGCCAAGTCTTAACGATCAAGCGATTTTCCTGGCAATGCGGGTTTTTTAGACATTCTCCCGAACAGAGACTGTACGGTCGCAAATAGTCAACTGGTTAATGGTTACATGAACAGCAAAAAATTACTTTTAGCCTTTGGCTCCGTCGCCTTGATCGCAGTCGCTTGGTTCTATTTCGCACCGCCTTATAAACCACCACGAAATTATCCGCCACTGGCGGATGCAGAGCAGCAAAGTATGGATGTGAAGTTATTCAACGAACTTTCGGTGAAAGGTTCCTGGCCGCCGCATTATACGAACGAAAGGCGGCAGGAGCTGATTCTGAATATGGCTAAACAAGGCTTTGAAGTTGCCGACTTAGCCTATCAATTGTTGGACGTGAAGTACGGTATGTCCGGGCGTCACTGGTTAACGCCGTGGGAGTGGGGCGCTTACCGGCATTTGCGGGATTTAGCAGACCGAGGTGACTCGTCTGCACAATGTCTCGCGGCCTTGGTGATTCGTCGCTGGCAGCTAAGCATGACGGATTACGAAATTTATGTTGTTCGTGCCGCCGAGAATGGGCAACCGTTTTGTGTATACAAGATGGGTGGTTTATTGATGCCGCCTGACTTTCCCGGCCAGAAAACAGTTTTAGATGAGCATAAAGGAGCCGAATTTATGTTGTTAGCCGCAAAAAAAGGGGTCCAAGAAGCCCAGATTTATTTGATGAATTCATATGCTCACGGTAGTCGAGGATATCCACTGAATATAGGAAAAGCTAAATGCTGGTTTTCGTTGGCGGAACAGGCTGATACTGGCGCAACTTTGACTGAACGGTCGAATTTAGATTGGCTGATACAGCAGGCGCAAGAAAAGGGTATAGATGTTTCGGATAGGTACGATCCTAATCAATGGTGTGACACCAAATTAACTGATAGCGCAAAAAATAAGGACCGTAAAGGGCCGTAGGATGGGTAGAGGCGATAGCCGAAACCCATCCTTGCATTATCGTGGCATCAGAAGAATGTGCGAGATTAGCAGCAGCCGGACTATTCCGATCAAACCACCACCTCCACTTCGTACCCCGAGTATTTGCGGATGTTGATCACGCCGTTGTCGAAGATCAAATACTGGCCTTTGATACCTTCTAAAATGCCGGACACTAATGGCTCTTTATCGAAATTAAACGATTTCACCTTGCTGGGGTATTGCAGTACCGGATAGTCCAGGGTGAGTGGTTCGGCATCGCTGAGCAACTGTAGCGGACTGTCGGGAAATTGCGCGGCGATGGTTTGCAACTGCTCGGCACATTCGGTGAGCAAGCCATCGCGAATGGTCGTTAAGTCCAAAGGTGCGGTGTTGTTTTTCAACATTTGCTGCCAGCTGGTTTTGTCGCTGACGTGTTGCGCCAGGGTGACTTCGATCAAACCCGACAGATGGCGAGAAACGACCTTAAAAATGGGTAAGGCTTGCACCGCGCCTTGATCGATCCAGCGGGTTGGGGTTTGCGATTGGCGGGTGATGCCCACTTTGATGCCGGAAGAGTTGGCTAGATAGACAATATGCGGTTGAAAGCAAAACTCCTCGCCCCAGCTCGGTTCGCGGCAGGTGCCGGCGGCGTAGTGGCAGGTTTCCGGTTTCATGATGCACATATCGCATTGCGCCAGCTTGATGAAACAGGGGTAGCAGTAGCCTTGATTGAAGCTTTTATTGGTTTTTTTTGCGCAATGCACGCAAAAGATTTGGCCGGTGTAACGTAGCGTGAGTTTTTTGCCCAACAGCGGGTTCAATTCGATTGCCTGCTCGCCGACCGGCAAGCGGTATTGCACTGGCGCGGCCAACGCGCTGGTCATTTTCTGCAGACTGCCTAACACTTGATTTAATCCCGATAGCTGAATAACGGCGGCTATAATGACAGCGTTTCCAGCGTACTCAAAGAGGATTCGATGTCATTCATGCAAGTTGCTGCGGGTGGCAACATTCCGTTTGAAATAAATGTGGTGGTCGAGATTCCCGCATTCAGCGATCCGGTCAAATACGAGGTGGATAAACATACCGGCGCTCTGACAGTGGACCGCTTCATGGGCACCGCCATGCAATATCCCTGCAATTACGGGTACATCCCGCAAACTTTGTCCGAAGACGGCGATCCGGTGGACGTAATGATCATCACGCCGGCACCGTTGCTGAGTGGCTGCGTGATCAATTGCCGGCCGGTAGGTGTGTTGAAAATGATAGACGAAGCCGGCCCTGATCCCAAGCTGTTGGCGGTACCTGTGCCGCGCTTGACGCCGTTTTACAATCACGTCAACGATTACAAGGATTTGCAACCAGACAAGTTGGCCAAGATCACCCATTTTTTCCAACATTACAAAGACCTGGAGGAAGGCAAATGGGTCTGTGTGGAAGGTTGGGGTGGCCTTGAAGATGCGCGGCAGGAAATTTTAGATAGTGTCGGCCGCTATAAAACCTCGCATAGCAGCCGTCGCTAATCTGTTGCTCTGTGGTTAGTTGATCGTTTGGGATAATTTCAGTTTTTTCGCGCGGTACATCGCGCTATCGGCCCGGTTCAGCAAGTCAAGGCTACTTTGGCCGTCGTGGTGATAGATGGCCGCGCCTATGCTGGCACTGATCGCAACCGGCTTGCCCTTAATGCTGCAAGTTTCGGCCAGCTGGGACTGAATTTTTTCTATCACCGCCGCCACGCTGCGATCAGCATCGACTTCACCCAACAACACCAAGAACTCGTCGCCGCCGTAACGGCAAGCGGTGTCGCCGCAGCGCAGACAAGCCGACAAGCGTTCCGCCACTTCTTTCAGTAATTGGTCGCCGGCCGCGTGGCCGAGTTCGTCGTTGATGTTTTTGAATTCGTCCAGATCGATAAACAATAGGGCGACCGGCCGTTGCTGGCGATCCGCTTGGGCCATGGCCTGTTGCAGTCTATCCAGCAATAAAACTCGATTAGGTAAGCCGGTTAACTCGTCATGATGTGCGCAATGCAGCGCTTGCCTGTAATTCTCGTTACTTTCCAGTAGTTGCTGTTCCAAGGTTTTGCGAGTGGCGTTCAGCGACTCGATTTGTCGGCGGGCGTCGGCCAGCTGTTGCTGACTAATCGCCAGGGCGCGTTCCAATGCCGCAAGCTCGGCTCGGGATTGATTCAATTGACAGCATTCGCTGTCGGTTTCGCATGCCGGTGTTTGGCTAAGCCAGCGCTGGGCGACGATGGGTGAAACAACAGTGTATTTATGTTGCTGGACTTTGATTCGGTTATCCATCACAGCGCCTCCATTAAGTCAGTGGCTGAATCGATGGCAGTCAACACTGCGCTAGAGAAGATCGAATTATCAACGTTCATGACAATAACCCATTTGAATTGAGTGGCCGGAAATCTCGTTAACCGAGGTTTGTTGGCTCAACTGGATCAATTCTTGTGCCAGACGTGCGGTCTTTAAAGCTGTTGTTGGGTAACTGCCTGTTGTTGAAGGAGTTTGGCAGGAATGAAAAAATGGAAGAGGGGCTGGATAATGCGGGATATGGATGCTAAGTGCAGACGGTATTTCGTCAATATTACGAAATACCGTATTCCCAGGTTTGGATAGCTGGAGAGGGGGGGCGGTAACTTAGGTTTTTTGTTCGATAACCAAGTTTTTTTGCAATTCTTGCGGCGGTACCGGATGGGTTGGCTTCTGATAGGCTGCGAGAATTTGCTTAACGTAATTGCGAGTTTCCTGATAAGGCGGGATGCCCTGATAGCGTTCTACTGCACCTTCGCCGGCGTTATAAGCGGCCAGCACCAAATCGACTTTACCTTCGAAATGTCTTAGCAGCCAGTGTAGATAAGCGGTGCCGCCTTTGATATTTTGAATGGGATTCCAGCTGTCTTTTACCCCAAAGCGCTCGGCGGTTTCCGGAATGAGTTGCATCAGACCTTGGGCATTTTTACCGGACAGTGCACTGGGGTTGAAAGCCGATTCGGCCTGAATCACCGCCATGATCAGTTGCGGATCGATGCTGTAAATGGGGGCAATTTCTTTTACCCAAGCCTCTACCCGTTCGCGGTTAGGATTGGGATCAGCGACCAGCTTCACTTCGGGTTCCGGAGTCGGTGGTTGGCAGGCTGGGTCGTCACTGGGTGCGACATCGCCGAAACGGGTCAGCATTTGCTTGGCGTGACTATCGCCGTGTTCCGCCGCTTGTTTAAACCAGTGACTGGCCAGCGGTATGCTACGAGCCACGCCGCGGCCGTTGAAATACATAAATCCGATGCTGTAAGCCGATTCGGCATCGCCTTGCAGCGCGGCCTTGCAGTACATATCAAACGCCTGGCGATAATCTTGTTTGACCATCCGGCCGTGTTCGAAATCGGCAGCGGTCTTGCGGATTTGTTCCAGATTAACCGGCGCTACGTCCTGGGCGTTGCCGATTTGGGCGGCGAGACCTAAACATACGGCAATTAGCGATTGGCGTTTCAAGTTCATAAAATTCTCGTTCTGTATTGCTGAGACTAGGCTCTTCTAAACCCGGCCGGAAAAGGATTGAAGCGTCAATCCTCCAAGCTTCCAGCTACCGTATACATTGCAAGTGCTTGATCGCCCATATGGCCGAGTTTCCGTGCAATTGCGCTTGATTGCATCCCGCAGGATGTTGGCAAACCTTGAAATAGTTCCGGGGCCGCTGAGGGTGTTAGCTTTACCGGAACTGCTTCAAGGTTGTCCGCACTATACCGCCTGTTTTGCTGAGGCTATATTGCCCATATGGGCAGGTAAGTCTGGCGCGAATATATCACAGGGTTAATTTTACGGCGATTTAAACTGTTGTTTTTGATGTGGTTGTGGCGGATCTGCCGGCGCGGAGCCTGGTTTGGCTCGCGGTTTTCATTAGTACAGAACAGACAAAATCATCCCCTGATTTATTATCAAGATGACTTGCCGCAGAGTTTTCAGGATTGGCCGGCAAATTTGCTCCTACGAGAAATTGCGCTGACTAAGCCCATGCCCAAAGACATCAGCAGGAAGCCGCCAGGTAGAGGCACCGTCGCGGGTGGCGGCACTATTGTGACACCGCTGAAATTCACTTGCTGTAGCCCGCCAAAATCAAAAGCAAGTGCGGTATCAAACGCTTCGTCGCCCCAGTTGATCACCCCAAACTCGAGAAAATACGATCCGGTTGCGGTGAATGAGTAAGCGGACTTAATCCAGCCGGTCGGGCCACAGGTGTTGGCGTTATCCCAGCAAATGCCGCTTGAACCACCCAACGGTATCCAGCTTGTGCCAGCCGCAGCAAAGCCAATGGTGTTACCGTCATTCAATACCGCATCGAGCTCATCCGGTAAGTTGTTATCTACCTGACGATCCAACACGTTACCGGGCACGACATTACCGGTGGCGGAATTGGTGCTGCGGGCTGTAAACAACCAAGCGGCAGTGTTGTGGGTATCCGCATTGACCAAGCGCGCCCAGGCGTAGTCGTCATAACCACGGCCATCGGTTGAAATGTAATTGAATTGCAAAGTCAGCGTGTCATTCGCATTAGCACTGAAAGCATTCGATTGAATTTTCGAGCCATTGGTTTGGTTCTCGGTGCCGCGCCCTTCATCCCTCAGAACCAAAGACGAAACACCATAGACGCCACCGGATGTCGACAGGTAACCGAACTGAGCGTTTCCAGTCGGTGAGTTATTGACCGTATTGTCCCCGTAAATCAGTCCTGCTGCGCCGCTTGTCGTCCAGATGTTACTGCTTAAGGAAATATTGGCAGCTTGCGCGGTAGGTAGCACAAGCGCTCCGCTTAAACTGAGGGCGATGAGGGGAGTGCGCGTAATTTTCATGGTTTTACCTTTTTAATCTGTCTATGGATAAGGCTCAGGGTTTTTATGAATAAGCCGCACCAATCTCATTAGATCGTGCTGTTTGCCTGGTTAATCGACGAAACTTATTTCGCGGTGTATTCCGTGTGGCGGCAAAAAGGTTCAATACAGTAGGCCGGTTTTCAGCAAGGCAACTGTAAAATCTAAGGTTTAAGGTGTGGCGGTGCGGACTGAGTGCAAAATGAGCTGTTCCTATACATCAAAGGTCGAGTTTGCCATAATTCCAAGAACTGATCTTCTGGGGGTATGGACATTAACAAGCGAATTTTGTTGGGGGTTTGCGGCGGTATCGCGGCGTATAAAGCGGCAGAACTGGTGCGCTTGTTGCGGAAGCAAGGCCATGAAGTTCGCGTAGTGATGACCGCAGCCGCCCGCCAGTTTGTTACGCCGCTGACCTTTCAGGCCTTGAGCGGCCATGCCGTGCATAGCGATTTGCTGGATGTCGAGCAGGAACAGGCCATGAGCCATATCCATTTGGCACGCTGGGCAGACCTATTGCTGATTGCGCCGGCGACCGCCGATACCTTGGCGAAAATGGCGCATGGTTTGGCGGATGATTTGCTATCTACCTTGTATCTTGCGGCCGAGTGCCCAGTATGGGTCGCGCCGGCGATGAACCAGGCAATGTGGCGTAAACCGGTAACCCAAGAGAATGTTGCCAGGCTGCAAAGCCATGGTGTGCAATGCATCGGCCCGGCGGCTGGAGAGCAGGCTTGCGGCGAGCAAGGCTTGGGACGCATGGTCGAGCCGGCCGAGATTTGTCGGCAACTGCTGGCGCCTGAGCAGCCCGGTTTTCTGTCGGGCATTAATATAGTCATCAGTGCCGGACCGACGCGAGAGCCGCTTGATCCGGTGCGGTACATCACTAACCGCAGTTCGGGCAAAATGGGGTATGCCTTGGCCGTCGCCGCCCTCTCAGCCGGTGCCAACGTGACACTGGTCAGTGGCCCGGTCAGCTTAGCCGTGCCGGCCGGCGCCAAACTTATTCCAGTGGAAACCGCCTTGCAAATGTATGATGCAGTGATGATGCATAGCCGGATTGCAGATATTTACATCGGTGCGGCGGCGGTAGCGGATTACCGGCCGCAACAGCTGGCTGATAGCAAGATAAAAAAGGCTGGCGACACCAGCAAGATAGCCTTGATAAAAAATCCGGACATCATTGCCGCGGTGGCTGCACTGCAACCAAAACCCTTGGTTGTGGGATTTGCCGCGGAAACCGACGATCTGGAAAATTACGCCAAACACAAGCTGCAAAGCAAACACCTGGACCTGATCGCCGCGAATTGGGTTGGGCAGGCTGAAGGCGGTTTCGAGAGTGATCGCAACGCCTTGCAAGTATTTTGGCCGGGTGGTCAACAAATCCTGCCGATGACCGATAAACATACCTTAGCCGCACAGCTGCTTAAACTGATAGCCGAGAAATTGCATGAAAAAAATCCAGTTAAAAATTCTTGATCCGCGTCTGGGCCGGGAGATTGCTTTGCCCGCCTACGCTACCCACGGCTCTGCGGGGCTGGATTTGCGCGCCTGTCTGGATCAGGCCTTGACCTTGCAGCCGGGCGAAACGGCCCTGATACCTACCGGCCTAGCCATTCATATCGACGATCCGCATTTGGCGGCGGTGTTGCTGCCGCGCTCGGGACTGGGGCATAAGCACGGCATCGTGCTGGGTAATTTGGTGGGTTTGATCGACTCTGATTACCAGGGGCAGGTGTTTATCTCCTGCTGGAATCGCGGCAATAGCGCATTTACCGTCGAAATAGGTGAACGCATCGCGCAAATGGTGTTTGTGCCGGTGGCACAGGCCGAGTTTGAGTGCGTCGCTGATTTCGACGAAAGCCATCGCGGCAGCGGCGGTTTTGGACACAGCGGCCGGCACTAAGCGGAGTCGCGACGGATGGGACGCATATTTAGCATAGTAGCGGGCATCGCGGCGCTGATGGTGTTATTGGCCGGTGGCGGCGCCTATTGGTTTTCGGCGGCCCAGGTTAGCGAAACCCAGCAAACCAGTACCACTGCAATCGCCAGCGGCATGACAGTCAGCATTGTCAGCCAGATTGAGACCTTGCAGCGGGTCATCGACGGTCTGGCGCAGGCGCCGGATGTGGTGGCGGCACTTGCCAGCGATAGCCATAATCCAGCGACCTTGGATAATGTCGCTGCCAGGCTACAGAATACGATTCCACAAGCGCTGCGTGTGCGCTTGTTGCCGGCGACGGTCAGCGAGCCGGATCTTAGCCAAGTGCCGAATATGGGCTTTGCCGATTTGGAAATGGTGCGCGCCACGCTGACCGCCAAGCAAAAGCCCTTCGTGCAAGGCGAGGGCGAGCATCGGCATTTGGCAATGACGGCTGCGGTCAGTCAAAACCAGCAGGTAATCGGCGTGATTTTGGTTAGTTTAAAGCCGGATTTATTGCAACAGCTGATTAGCAAGACTGCTGTCGGCAACGGTTATGTGGAGATCAAGCAAGAGCAGGCGGTATTGGCTAGTGTCGGCATGCAGGAATTGAAGGCGGAGGAGCCGCAAGTGATGCCGCTGACTAACAGCCGCTGGTCGTTGGAGCTTTCCATAGGTGGCGGCACCAGTACCGACGACATCATTTTATTTTCCTGCATTATCTTGATCCCCGCTTTGTTGGGTTGTTTGGCGTTTTTTATCGGTTATCGTAAATTGGCCGATTATCTGCATCATGACCAAAGCAGTATTTTAAAGGCCGCCAAGGACATGATGACCGGCAAGCAAGTTGGCCACTATCCGGTGCAACTCGATGAAATGCGGCCGATTATTTCGACTTTGGCGCAGTTTAAACGCATCCTGGAGCAAGAAAAAAGCCCGAGTAAAGTCCCTGACGAATTGGGCGAGTACGATTTTTTCGACGAGTCGTTCGATATTGATTTTATCGAAGAGTCGCCTAAAACCGCCGAACACTATGCCAGTGTGCCGGTCAGCTTGGGCACGGCGCCTATCAGCGTGGCCGAGCAGGCGCCGCTGAGTGCGGTTGCTCCCGCCGAGAAATCGGCACCCGTGGCGATGCCAAACGTTGCGCCGACGGCAGGCGAGTCTTTTGCCGATATTTTCCGTACTTATGATATTCGCGGCATTGTCGGGCGCGGCTTGACGCCGGAAACGGTGCACAAGATCGGCCGGGCTTTGGGCAGCGAAGCCAGGCAGCTAAATATCAAGACTATTGTGATGGGCAGGGACGGCCGGCTATCCAGCCCCGGCTTGGCGGATGCGTTGGCAAAAGGCATTACCGAAGCAGGTTGCGATGTATTAAACATTGGCTTGGTACCGACGCCGCTGCTGTATTTTGTCACCCAGCACAGCGAAGGCCGTAGCGGTGTGATGATCACCGGTAGCCACAATCCGGCTGACTATAACGGCCTGAAACTGGTTTTGAACGGTGAAACTTTATCCGGCGACAAGATTCAACAATTAAAAAAACGCATTGAGGCCGGTGATTTCAGCGAAGGCACGCCGGGTTCCATCGAGCTGAATAGTCTATTCAGCAACGAATATATCGGCATGATTTCTGACGATGTGCATTTGGTTAGACCGATGAAAGTGGCTGTCGATTGCGGCAACGGTGCGGCCGGACAACTGGCACCGATTCTGTTGCGCACGATGGGTTGCGAAGTGATCGAGTTGTATTGCGAGATTGACGGCAATTTTCCCAATCATCATCCCGATCCCAGCAAGCCGGAAAATCTGGGCGATCTGATTAAGGCTGTGAAGCATTACGAGGCCGATATAGGCGTAGCGTTCGACGGCGACGGCGACCGAATTGGCGTGGTCGATTCCGGCGGCAAAATTATTTGGCCGGATCGGCAAATGATGCTGTATGCCCGCGATGTCTTGGCCAATAAACCGGGTGCGGAAATTATTTACGACGTGAAATGCTCCCGGCATTTGCACGATCAAATCGTCAAACGCGGCGGTCGGCCGTTGATGTGGAAAAGTGGCCATTCGCTGATGAAAGCCAAACTCAAGGAAACCACGGCGGCGCTGGCCGGTGAGATGAGTGGACATATTTTCTTTAACGACCGTTGGTTTGGTTTCGACGACGCCTTATATGCGGCGGCGCGGCTGATTGAAATTCTGTCTGCTGATATGCGTAGCAGTAGCGACGTATTTGCCGAACTGCCGGATAGTATCAATACACCGGAGCTGCATGTGCCTCTGGCTGAAGGCGAAGGCGTCCGCTTCGTGGAACAGCTATTCAGCCAGGCCAAGTTTAAAGACGGCAAGATCATCAATATCGACGGCATGCGCGTCGAATTTGCTGACGGCTGGGGCCTGGTCAGAGCCTCTAATACCACACCGGTTCTAACTCTGCGTTTTGAAGCGGATAGCCAGGATGCGATGCAACGTATTCAAGCTCAATTCAGGCAGCTGATGCTGCAAATCAAACCCGATATCAAACTACCTTTTTAATTGTTAGTGATTATGAAAGAAAAAACCGCGCACCAGATTGCCCACGTTCTTATCGAAGCCTTGCCGTATATTCAAAAATTCAAGGGCAAAACCGTTGTCATTAAATTCGGCGGCAACGCGATGGTCGATGATGCGTTGAAACACAGCTTCGCCCGCGACATCGTGTTGATGAAGCTGGTAGGTATTAATCCTATCGTCGTGCATGGCGGCGGGCCGCAAATCGGCGACTTGTTAAAACGCCTGGGTAAAACCTCCGAGTTTATCGACGGTATGCGCGTGACCGACAGCGAAACCATGGATGTGGTGGAAATGGTGCTGGGCGGCTTGGTGAATAAAGAGATCGTGAATATGATCAATATGCAGGGCGGCAAGGCGGTAGGTCTGACCGGTAAGGACGGCAATTTCATCCACGCCCGCAAAATCAACATGACCAAGGCCGGCGCGACGCTGGACGACGCACCGGAGATCATTGATCTGGGCCATGTCGGCGAAGTCAGCAGTATCGATCCGGCGGTGGTGGAAATGTTGGGTAACAGTGATTTTATTCCGGTGATCGCGCCGATTGGCGTGGGTAAGGACGGACATTCCTATAATATCAATGCGGATTTGGTGGCTGGCAAAGTAGCCGAAGTGTTAAAAGCCGAAAAGCTGATGCTATTGACCAACATCCCCGGCATTATGGACAGACAGGGCAATTTGCTGACCGGCCTGACCTTGACTGATATTGATAATCTGATTGCCGATGGCACGATTTCCGGGGGGATGATTCCGAAAACCCGCTGCGGCACTGATGCGTTGAAGGGCGGTGTGACCAGTGTGCATATCATCGACGGGCGGGTCGAGCACGCGGTGTTGCTGGAGCTGTTCACCGATCAGGGTGTCGGTACCTTATTGTTGCGCCGCTAAGCTGGATTGAATAAAAGGCGCAAAGGCTTGGCGAATGCTCTGAGCCTTGGCGCCTGAGCATAATTCGTTGCCGATACTGGATTGGCGGCAGCGGATGTCCAGAAATATCTGCAAAGTATTGTTGCGCTCCAGCAGTGATACCGACAAGCTTAAATCGTCGTCTTTCTGCGGGGCTGCGCGCATGATCAGTTTCTCGCTTTCCACGTCTTGGCCGGTGGTGGAGTGAGTCGCGACAAACTCGCCGGCGACTTTCCAGGCTTTTTCGCATTGCCCGGCGTCCTGGCAAACAAACAGGCCTAACTCGTTGCTAGCGTTACTGGCCGCTAAACTATCGCCGTTGACCGGTTTTCCGTCGTTGTTGTTGGCTTGGGTGAGGAATTGAAAGCGGGCTATGTCGGCTTTGAATTCTTTTTCGCTGTTTTGTCTGTCTTGTTGGTGACGCAAAAGCTCTTGTTTGCCCGCTTCTATCTGTTGTTTGCTGGCGGCAATATCCGCCAGTAATTTCGGCGGTATCTTGCTGCCGCCGCGCTCAAGATTGGCGGCTTGTTGCTGTTGCTGCTGCAATTGCAGTTGAATGCGTTCGATATTGCCTTCAATCACTTTTTGCCCGGCATCGAAGGATGCCATTTTATTGCTCAAGGCTTTATTCATATCATCAATGTTACGAAAAGTGCTCAGCAGGACTTTGTCGTTGGCGTTTTGCCTGGCAATGATCTTTTCCTGTTCCTTGCGTAGCGCATCCAGCCGCTTTTGCTGGGCTATTTGTTCGGCGGTTTTGGCTTTTTCAAGCACATCGAGCACGCGGGCTTTCTCGCTTAATGTTTCCCGTTTGTGCTTTACCTGATCCGGCGGTACTTGGTCGGAGAAATAGACGTTACCGTTTTCATCCACCCAACGATACATTTTTTTGGCATATGCCGGCTGACCCAATGCACATAGCAAAGCTAGAGCGACAAATGAGGTTCGTTTGAAGGGGGCATGTCGCATGGCAATACTGGCTAGAGGCCTAGCCCAGTAGGCTGACCAATTGATGCAAGGGCGGCAAAATCATCATTTTTGCCAGTTGCAACAATACCAGCGCCACCAGCGGCGATAAATCTATCCCGCCCAGGTCGGGTAAAACCTTGCGACACACGTTCAGCAGCGGATCAGTCAAACTGTACAAAATCGATGAGGCGGAGCCGTAGCTGCCGGGGGCGAACCAACTGAGGATGGCGCCGGCAAAAATGGCGTAAACGAAAATATCGATCAGCATTTTCAGCAAGTCGGTAAACGACAATAACGTCAATGCCACAAAACTCACGGACAAGCCTTTAATAGCCAGTATCGAGAAGTTGGCTACTATTTGCAGCAACAAGGCCAATACCAGAGAAGAGCTATCGATGCGGCCGATAGACGGGATGAAACGGCGCATGATCCTTAGCGGCGGATGGGTGATTTTCACCAGAAATTGCGATACCGGGTTGTAAAAATCGGCCTGGGTCCACTGCAATAAGAAGCGCAATGCCACCGCTAAAATGTATAAAGAAAACAGGGTGTCTATCAGGAACACTATCGGGTCGGTCATGTAATTGCTGCCCATTAGTCGGCTCCTAGTTGTTTTGACATTTCAATGGAACGGTCATTGGCGGCATGCAAGGCTTTGGCAACCAGTTCGACAAAACCGTTTTGCATAAATGTCTCTATGGCTTGCTGAGTGGTGCCGCCCGGCGAGGTAACTCTGGCGCGCAATTGTGCGGGCGATTCGGCCGATTCCAAAGCAATTTTGGCGGCGCCCAGCGCGGTTTGTTGTATCAGCAGTCTGGCGGAACGTTCGTCCAGGCCCAATTCCAGGGCGGCTTTTTCCATCGCTTCCATCAGCAGGAAGAAATAGGCTGGTCCGCTGCCGGAGACGGCGGTTACCGCGTCAAGTTGGTTTTCGTCGTTGACCCACAGGGCCAAACCGACAGCGCGTAAAATATTTTCGGCCAGATCTTTTTGTTCGTCATCAACATTGGCGTTGGCGTGCAATGCGGTTGCACCGGTTTGCACCAGTGCCGGTGTGTTTGGCATGCAGCGCACGATAGCGGCCTCGCTACCTAGCCACTTAGACAGGCTTTGTTGGGAAATGCCGGCGGCAATCGATACGACCAGCACATTCTTTTGTTTCAGGCTGGGAGCGATTTGCAAAGCAACATCGCGCAATATTTGCGGTTTAACTGCCAGCACCACGACTTCGACTTCGTTAATGACTGTCTCGTTGTTGGCGGTAGTATTGACATGAAGTTGATCGGTGTGAGCCTGCAACGTGGCGGGCGCGGTATCCGACACCCAGATCTGCTGCGGTGAATGGCCGCTGGCAATCAAGCCGCTGATTAGACTGGTCGCCATATTACCGCCACCAATAAAACCGATTGTTTTTGTTTTCATAGCTTACTGATTAGTCTGTTGAATTGTTACGGAAACCGCTTTTCGCGATGCATTCTACATGACAATGGTGGCGTCGCAGAGAATCTCAAGTCGTTACGGATTTTTGCAAGCCGATATGCCGGGGGCGGATACCTAACAGTATCAGCGCCGAACTATAAATCAAGATTGCCGAGCCGATTGTTATCCCCAGGTGCAGGCCTCGTTGCGACGCGCTCCAATCGAGCCAAAGCGTCACGTCGACAAAATAATATAAAAACGCCGACATCACTGCGTTGGCCACCACAACCCGCATTATGAATATTAGCCATTGCTCGCAAGGCTGGTAAATTCGGGTTTTTAACAACGTCAACAAAAGAAGGAGCGCGTTTAGGTATGCAGACAAGGTAGTTGCCAGGGCGATGCCAAGATGAGCGAAGGGAAATGCCAGCAGCACACTCAATATGATATTCGCGACGATGGAATGCATACCAAAACGCATTGGCGTTTGTGTATCCTGGCGGGAAGTGAAGCCTGGAACCAATATCTTGATCAACATAAAGGCCAGTAAGCCTAGCGCATAAGCCATCAGGCTCTTGCCTGCCATCCGCACATCGTCGCTGCCGAATTCATTATATTGAAACAGCGTTGATAACAAGGGCTCAGCCAGCAGTGTTAAACCCAGGGTAGCAGGCAGGCCGATCAGTAACACCAGTTTCAAGCCCCAGTCCAACGCTTTGGAAAAGGCCAGGGCATCTTCAGCGGCATGGTTCTCGGACAATCTCGGCAAAATGACTGTCGCCAGCGCTACACCCAAAATTCCGAGCGGAAACTCCACCAGCCTATCGGAGTAGTAAAGCCAAGAAACGCTGCCCGACGTTAAAAATGAAGCTACCAAAGTGCCGAACAGTAAATTGACTTGCACCACGGAGACTCCAAAAATGGCGGGGAGCATCTGCTTGAGCATGCGTTGCACCGCTGGGTCTTGGTAGCCCCAGCGCGGCCTGGGCAGCAAGCCGAGCCTTATCAGTGCAGGGATTTGAAATAACAGTTGCACTACGCCGGCGCCAAATACGCCCCACGCTAAAGCCATAATGGGTTTGGCCATTAACGGCGAAATCCAGATTGCAGCGCCTATCATGCAAATATTCAGAAATACCGGAGTCAGTGCCGGAATGGCGAATTTGCCGCGTGCGTTCAAAATCGCGCCGGAGAATGCAACCAGCGTAACGAAGAACAAATATGGGAAGGTGATGCGCAGCATTTGCACAGCCAGTTCGTACTGGTCGCCTTCCCACAGAAAACCGGGCGCAAAAAGCAGGATCAGCAACGGCGCTGCAATGACGCCCGCCACTGTGAATAACACCAACAAGACTGCCAAGGTGCCGGCGGTGCGGTCGATAAACAGTCGCAAACCTTCCTCGCTGTCTTTTTCGTTATAATCGGACAGAGCTGGTACAAAAGCTTGGGCGAACGCGCCTTCCATGAACAAGCGGCGCAGGAAGTTCGGAATCCTGAAGGCCACGAAAAACGCATCGGTTGCCGCGTTAACGCCAAAAATGTTGGCAAATAGCATGTCTCTTACAAAACCCATGATCCGCGAAATCATGGTCATACTGCTAACGATTGCGGTGGATTTAAACAGCTGCTTACTCACTGCAGGCCTCAGATTGAGTTTGGGAACACTAAAAATTTGACAATCATAGCATCCAAAATGATAATACGCGGTTCCAGATTAACTCAAAAGAACTGATAGACTATGGCTAATTCACCACAAGCTAGAAAAAGAGCGCGTCAGGCTGAGAAAAGCCGTATTCGCAATGCCGGACAGCGCAGCAACTTACGCACTTTCGTTAAAAAAGTGATCGCCGCTG
>Ga0160182_112769_pt1 | contig 41996 bp, 35 predicted proteins | sample met14sa_FD_108561 | JGI IMG/M metagenome (GOLD analysis project Ga0160182, IMG submission 108561) | Synthetic bacterial communities of pure cultures from sediment of Lake Washington, USA, under high oxygen condition - MT... | ecosystem: Engineered > Modeled > Simulated communities (microbial... >... | reverse complement strand
GGTATTCGTAGGCTAAACCGATTCACGGACGGATCGGTGACCTCATCGGCTGTAAGGCCGGTGAAAATCAGGAATCGTTTCGATTCCAAACCGGTTGGTCCTCAGATTAGAGGCTGCCGAGATGACTTTTAATACCTTATGGAGTTTTTACAATGGCCAAAGCGACCATTACATTTGAAGATATAAACGTGACGGTTACCGTCCCCGCCGGCACCCGGGTGATTGAGGTGTCCGAGAAAGTAGGTTCCGGCATTACTTACGGTTGCCGGGAAGGCGATTGCGGAACCTGTATCATGAAAGTGACTGCCGGTTGGAACAACTTGACCGAGCCGTCCGTACTGGAAGACAAAATTTTGCGAGAAAACATGGCCGGCAAACACAACCGTCTGGCTTGCCAAGCGCAAGTCTTGGGCGGCGAAATTTCCCTTAAACCAGTATAAGTAACGCAAAGGAGTAACACATGGCATTAGTCACATTTACCAGTCCCGAATACCGGGATAAAACCGTTTACGCCGTTGCCGGCAGTCACACCCAGACTATTTTGAAGCTGGCTCTGGAAAACAAGATCCCCATCAATTTCGAATGCGAAGATGGCGAATGCGGCACTTGCGTGGTCCGCGTCACCAGCATCGATAAAAAGCTGGAGCGCATGGGTGGCACGATGACTGAGAAGGAAAAAGCCCTGCTGAAACAAATCGGTAAAGTCACTACCGAACAGTTGGAGCAAATGATCGTCGACGACTTGCCGCCGGAATGGCGTTTGGCTTGTCAGATGATCGTTAGGGACGAAGATATTCGCGTTGAGTATTAAGCGTCTGCGTCATCGTTAAATAGGCCGGAGAATCGAGTATGAGTTGCACACTTAGCATGGCATCGAATGATAGGGTAGAGCCCTTGGTTATGAAGTCGCGGCAACACATTTATGAGGATCTGCTGGCCTGTGCCGACCAGTCGCCCAACAGCGTCTGGTTGGCGCAAATTATCGCCAGTTGGTGTGTCGGTGATGGTGTGCTTCCCGATAGATTGGGCTTGAGCCCAATACAATTTGAACAGCTTATCGACCGCTACTTTCCCGGCTATTCCTTGGCGCCGAAAGCCTTTTCCGGTAGCAGTCTGGATTACAGCCGCATGTTGGAAAAACAGGATTTGGAAGTCCTGCTTGCGCAATTCGCCGCCAATCCCGGCGCGGAAACCGAATGGCTGATCGCGCTGATCGTCGCCGCCTGTTTGGGTAGCGATCATTTGTGGCAGGATTTGGGCTTATGGTCGCGCAGCGATTTGTCGGCCATGCTGGGCTACAACTTTCCGGAATTGCTGGTGCGTAACAGCAAAGACATGAAATGGAAAAAATTTTTGTACAAACAACTCTGCGAAGCGGAAGGTTTATACGTTTGCCGGGCGCCGTCCTGTGAGGTTTGTAAAGATTATCCGCAGTGCTTTGGGCCGGAAGACTAAGCGTTTTCGCTTGTTGGCATCTCCCGTTTTGATGTCAGTCAGCTTGGTTTCCTTGAGCCGATGGTTTTAGATCACATCAAGCCCAAAATCCGATAAGCCCCTTTCGTATTTAAAACCACAGTAACCGGCGCGTTGGATTTGTTTTCCCAATACCAGCCGTGCGAGCCTTCAAAGGGCGCGCTTAACGAGCCGCTGGATTGGCTGTCGGTCGTTTCCTTATAGCTTTTGAAATAGCCGGTTTTATCGCCTTGCGGCTCGCCGTGAAAATCAAAATACAGCACCGCGCCGTTGGTGGACCACGAATATTCCAGGTTCGCGCCTTTGGCGAGATGAAATTTGTATTCCAGTCCTTCACCGGCCGGCACCACGATTTTTACCGTATCCTGCCATTGCGAGGGCGCTGCTGGTTGCGCGGCGCTCACCGCCTGCACCGGCTCCGAGCAAGCGCTGCCTGTTTCACTTGGCGACGCCAAGCTAGTTAAACCGGTCATTTGCCCAAACCCGGTCGGATCTATGCCGTATTCAGCGGGCAACACCGCAGTGATCAGCACAACGCCCGCCAATAGCGTTGCCGACAGGCTGGCGATGGTCAGCGATTTAGTTGATTGGACTGGCGGATTGCGGTCTTGCATCGAGTTATCCATGGATGATGTAGCCCGTGATTTGGTAGCCGAACAGAATCAAGCCTCCGGACATTAACAGGGTGTTGGTGGCCGTGGAAAAGGTGTAATAACTGCGGTGGCGGCGCCAAAAGTCCAGCGCGATCAAGATAAACAGCAGGGCCAGAAATTGGCCGATTTCCACGCCCACATTAAACGCCAACAAGTTTTTCCAGAGCCCGGCTGCGGGTAGTGAAAAATCCTGCAATTTGGTCGCCAGGCCAAAGCCGTGAAACAGGCCAAAAATCATCACTGCCCATTTGGTATTGGGCTGAAACCCCAATAGGCGTTGAAAACCGCCCAGGTTGTCGAAGCCTTTATACACAATCGACAAGCCGATAATGGCGTCGATGAGAAACGGATTGACCGAGATGCTGCTTAACACGCCGAACAGCAGCGTCAAGCTATGTCCCAAGGTAAACAGGCTGACATAGACCAGCACGTCGCAAGTGCGGAATAAAAAGAAAATCACCCCCACCAAAAACAACAAATGATCGTAGCCGGTGACCATATGTTTGGCGCCGATATACAAAAACGGGCCGATGGCGACGCCTTGGTTGGCCAGCAAAAACCGTTCTGTGTTGGTGTCGACGCCGTGAGCGAAGGCGGCGGGGCTGAGCAGCGTCAATAACGATAAACAGCCGATAACACTGGCATTACGTGATATTGCGGAAAACATGTTTAAAGGGTTGGGTTTAATGTGGCAATGATTGTGAGCTGATAGATACCAGCGCGAAGGCGGCAGAATACCCCGATTAAGCCGCTCGTGGAAAGGGGGGCCTCTAAGATTAACTTTCGATACGGTTACTTCTTGGGTATGGCCGGATGCCGATTGCCCAAGTGATCGATGTCGTCCAAGCTCATAATCGGCGAATACATTAGATCGTTGATATCGCTGGAGCGTTCCCAACCCAAAACCATTTGGCCGATGGCGCGTTTGGTCATTTTTATAAATCGCGATTCGAGATGCTGGCGGCTACCAGGCGAATTTTCGGGTTCCGGATGCATGCGCGCAGCCGAAACCACCGAACAGCGGCAGACCTTGTCGTGGAAGGAAAACTGGAAACGAAAATTCCGGGCGCGGCTGTTGATGTCGCGGTTGGTCAGAAATATGAAATAGGTGTTGCTGTCCGCTTCCGGCAAACGCTGCATCACGGTTTTAGCTTGTTCGAAGATGTCTTCCGCCGCGAATTGTCGGGTGCCCGGCATCGGCACCAGGCCTTGCGTGCCCATCGCCACCGTGCCTTTGACCCACAGGCCGAACTCCTTACTCAAATCCCTGCCGATTTGCGCTGCAACATCTTCCGAGAAATCATTCAACGGAATCAGATAAACATTCACGGGACCGGTTTTTTCGATGGCGGCTGGCGGGTAGAGCGAGGCGGTCGATATGGATTTTGGCGTTGGAGCCGGGTCGGCTGTGGCTAAGGGCTGGGTATATCGAGAGCTTGTTGTGCAGGCGGCGAAAGTAGCCAACAAAATTATTGCTATTGATAAATGTTTCATTCGGGTTGTCCTGAGCTCATACAAGTTGAATAGGATGAACGAAAATTAGTCAATAGACGCTGGATGATGTTTGGAGTCCAGACTAAACCATTGCCTGAGGCGCTTGCTTAGGTGTTCAGCCAGATGAGTTTACCCAGTTGTCTACTTGCAACCCCGGCACTCGCACAAATTCGCGTTCGTTGTTGGTGACCAAAATCCAGCCTTCCGATCTGGCGTGAGCCGCCAACCATAAATCGTTATTGCCGATGGGTTGCCCGATCTTTTGCAGCGCCGCACGTATCTGTCCGTAATGCTCGCCAGCTGCTTCCGGCAAGCCATATACCGGAATCAAACCGTTAAGTTCGTTAATGCCGGCTAACGCCCTTTCCCTGGCCTGACTTTTCTCCGCGCCGAAACGCAACTCGCCCAAGGTTATTACAGACATTGCCAATTCATCGGCTGCATGGCGAGCAAAACGCTCGCGCACCGCGGGCGGATTGTATTTGGCAATATAAATGCAGATATTGGTATCGAGCAGATAGTGAGCGCTCATCAAAGCGCCTCACGATCCTGGGGCGGCGCATCTTCGCGGCCGTCGCTCATTAAGTCGTCGGGCAATGCTGCTAAGGCGTCGAATATCGCGGCGGCGTTGGCGGGCGTTTCCCGCAATACGATTTCATCGCCCCGGCGGAAAATTTCCACTCGGTCAGTATTGAAGCGAAATTCCTTGGGTAGCCGCACTGCCTGGCTATTGCCGGATTGGAAAATACGGGCATAGGTCATAGGGCACTCCATATGTAAAATGTAGTTACGTGAAGTATATACGTTTTCCGGTTGGTGTAAATGACCTGGATGAGTTTGGCTGAGCTCATGGCTAACTTCTTTGACGGATCAAAATGTCTCGCAAACTGACTTGGTTACACCTTTCCGATTTTCATGCCCGCCAACGTGATGGCTGGGATTCACGACAAATCACCGACGCACTTGTCTGTGATTTGAAGCAAATGCAAATAGAACATGGTTTGCGTCCAGACCTTATATTTTTCACTGGCGATTTGGTTTTCGGGGCAGTTTCGGGCGAAAGCATGGACGACCAATACCTGCTAGTCCGTGATTTTCTGGACGCTATTCGCAAGGCTTTTATTCCAGAAATTCCAATTCGCAGTCTTTATTTGGTACCTGGCAATCATGATGTAGATCGAAACGAAATTACTCCAGATCAAACAGCATGGATACGCCAACCAAATCTCAAACTCGACGATGTAATTACGATGATGAGGGATGAAAATAAGCAATGGCAAAGGTTTATGGAAAGGCTGTTGAATTATCGGAACTTTCTTACCAGTTATAACCTTTTACATCTTTTACCTGGCAATCCTCACTTGATTTGGACTGATGCTTTGGAGATACACAATACTCGTGTTGGTATCGCTGGATTAAACTCCGCTTGGTCCCTAGGCGGATTCAAAATTGCGTTGAGATTAGCAGGTAGTCCAGAAATGCTTCCGTATATTCCGGCCAAAAAAATAAAGTTTTTGAGTATCAAACTAACCTGACCGGCCCCGGAATTTTGCAACCAGCGCATCGGCAGTTAAAAGCGTTATGCTTTCTACGTTGGCTTACGCAACCAGGATACGGCCGAACGGGTCTTTGTGGATGGGTGGTAGACTTTCGATGAAAACCGCGTGATCGCTGCCGATGGGGATTTCGGTATAGCCGTTGTCCAGCAAACCGCGCCGCAGCACTCTTGCGTCTACTTGAAAATCGTCACGGCCGAGGTCGCGTTTGATGGCGATTTCCCAGAGGCTGGCAGCACTGAAAAATAGCTGGTTTTGCATATCTTCCAGCATCCGGCGAGCTTGTTCGGGTAGCAAATTTGGCGAGCCAGCCGCCCAAAGCAGCAGATGGGTATCAAGCAGTAGTTTCATCGTCCGCGCCGAATAACTGCCCAATCTCTTCACGGCCCATTCTGTCGAAATCGTCAGGCACTTTGATATATCCGCTCAGGAACCCCAAACGTCGCATTTGATAGCCCGTTGGGCTGTCCAGCGCGGAAACTTTGACGAGCTGTTTACCCGCCTTGGCAATCACGAACGGTTCGCCTTTGGCGGCTTGTTCAACCAATCGAGATAAGTGAGTTTTTGCTTCGTGGATGTTGACGGTTTGCACGATGAGCTCCAGTAAACCAAGTTAACTTAGTTTAGCCTGTGATGAGTCTGTGTTGCTTGTCGTTAGAGGAGCCTGGAAAATGTATTAATCAGCCTGGATGCGCTGCAAACAACTCAGCGCATCCATTCCCAAACAAGCCTACTCGTCGTCCTGGCAGCCAAAATGGTATTGATAATCCGCGATTGCGCGTTTGATGACTTCATGTGCTTCTTCGCGGCCGTAGACGTGGGTAATTTCGCAGACACTTTTTTCGCTGGGTAGGTGTTTGTAAGTCAGGAAGTAGTGTTTCAATCGGTTGATGTACGATTCCGGGCAGTCGGAGACGTCGCGCCATTGCCGGTAGAATTCGTCGCCTTTCATCACCGCGATGATCTTGTCGTCGGCCTCGCCGCCGTCCAGTAAACGGAAGCCGCCGATGGGAATGGCTTGTAACAGGATGTCGCCGTGAGTCACGCTGCGTTCGCTCAATACACAAATATCCAAGGGGTCGCCGTCGCCCTTGCTGACCGGTTTGCCGGATCGCGCGGCGGCATATTCGGCGATTTTTTCTGCGCAATAACTGCGCGGAATAAAGCCGTAAAGGGTGGGGATCATGTTGGAGAATTTTTGCGGCCGGTCGATTTTCAAATAGCCGCTGTCTTTGTCGATTTCGTATTTCACCGTGTCGGACGGTACGATTTCTATGAAGGCGGTCACGATGTCCGGGGTGTTGTCGCCGGGCGAGATACCATGCCAGGGGTGGGCTTTGTGTTTTATATTCATCTAAGATTCAGTAGCTTTGGGGAATAAGGTTATAGGGATATTTACCAGGATGGGGGCAATCCGCAAGACAATCAAGCTTAATACTAGTATCTGATTGGGCTTGCGCTACACGCCGTTGCATGTGGTTATCGACATTACTCTTCGCTGGCCACTGCCGCAGGTTTGAGTTTCATGTCTTTATTCAGCCGTTGCAGGCGCTTGATCATTTCTTTTTTCATCTGTTCGCGGCCTATCGAGTGCTTCAGGCTACTGCCCATGCCCGCAACTTGATCGGTGGAGCTGCGGATGGAATAAAACACCAGCGTGCCGCCTTTATAAGGTAGGCCGCCGGCGACTACGTGGCTGGAGTTGTAGGAGTGGCCGACGTAAAACTGCCGGGAAACGATAAGGCCGCCGCCTTCGCCGATGGCGACGACACGATGATTAAGTACGGCGGTGGGGCGGTCTTCCACGCGCCGATTCAACCACAAAAACTGTTCGCTGGTATTGGCCGGCAATGCGGCAGGATAGTTTAACCAGGCTTGTTGCAATTCCGGAAAGTAACGCGCCCAGGCTTTGCTGTTCACCGCGTCGTTGCGCAGTTCCGCGGCCGGGTCGGCTGTGCCGCCATCACGGCTGTAGGGGGCAATACCGGCCAAGCCGCTTTTTTTATAGGCTTGCAGGCGTTGCAGTAAAAATTCGCGGTATTTTTGATTGGCGGTTTTCAGCAAGGTTTTATTATCGGCATCTTCCAGCCCGGCTTGCAGGCTTTTCAAACTGTCCAGTTCGGCTTTGGAGAGGTTGAATTCGTCGCCCGGTTCCGCTTCCAGAAAGGCTTTGGCTTCGTCAACTTGCTTTTCGGTAAACGCAAATTTCTTAAAACTATCGACGCTGGCGTTATCGCCCAGCATGCCGGTGGCGACGATGTCGCTCTCGCCGGCATTGAGTTTGCCCTTTTTGATGTAATCGGCCAGTTGCGGCAAGCCGACCGGGATGATCATCGCTACGCCAATAGCGAGTTCTTTTTGGCTGGTTTCGCTGACGTCGTAAGCGATGATTTCGCCGCGTTCCAATGGTGGGATTTGCGCGGTGCCGATGCCGAAGTTCTGTAGCGCTTGCTGTGGGCTGGGCGCGTCTTGAGCGTATGCCGCTTGCTGAAATAGCGCGGCGGCGCTCAGTAAAATAATCGGAAAAGACAGTTTGTGGATCAGCATAAAAGCTCCGTTTCAAATAGGTATTCTGATAAAAGTATGAGGCTTTCGGCCGCAGATTGCCGAATGCGTTCATTCTAAAAACGTGTGTGCATTCCCGCCTGCCGTTTATTTGTCCGAACCGAACAATTTAGAAATACTGGAATCGCCGCGTCCGGCTGGTTTTGCCGGTGTTGTTGCCCTTGAGACGGACGCTGGCTGCTGATTTTTCGTATCGAACAGCCGCACAAACTCAGCAGCAGGCAGTGGTTTGGAAAACAAATAGCCTTGGCCGTAGTCACAGCCGGCGGCAGTCAGCAATTCCAGTTGCTGCGCGGTTTCGATGCCTTCGGCTATCACTTTCAAGCCCAGTTTATGCGCCATCACAATAATCGCTTCGCACAGCGCCAGGTCGCTGGAATCGGCTTCCAGATTGCGTACGAAACTCTGGTCTATCTTCAGATAATCGATGTCGAATTTTTTTAGATAAGACAGTGACGAATAGCCGGTGCCGAAATCGTCAATAGCCACCTGGATGCCGGCATCTCGGTAAGCAAATAAATGGTCGCGGACAATATTGTCGACATCCAGCAATAGGCTTTCAGTAATTTCGATGACGACACATTGGCCGGATAAGCCCAGCTCATGCAAATAGTCTATCCATTTGCTGTCGCCCAGATTGCTGCGGGTAAATTGCACCGGCGACTTGTTAATACCCAGTTGCAAATCCGGGAGAAATTGGGCACGCCATTCGGCAACCTGCTTTGCCGCCATCCGAAATACCCAGTCGCCAATCTCCACTATCAGGCCGGTCTCTTCCGCCAACGGAATAAATTCCGCCGGGCTGATCATGCCGCGCGTGGGATGTTGCCAGCGGATCAGTGCTTCGGCTTTATGCATTTTGCGGCTGCTCAGTTCGATTATCGGTTGATAGAACAGGCAAAACTCTTGATTGGTCAGCGCTTGGCGCAGGTCGCTGGTCAGGCGCATCCGGTTTTGCGCGGTTTGCTCCATCTCGCTGGTGAAGAAATTGTAGCGGTTGCGGCCTTGTTGCTTGGCGGAATACATGGCCTGATCGGCGTTTTTGATTAATTGTTCGGCTTCCTGTGCGTCTTGCGGATAGAAGGTGATGCCGATGCTGACCGAAATGTAAGCTAATTCATCGCCCAAGCGAAATGGTTCGGCAAGCTGGTGCAGGATGGCTTGCGCGACCCGGTCTATATTGGTTTCCGAGTCCAACTCGCCCAGGATGATGGTGAACTCGTCGCCACCGAGCCGAGCCACCGTATCCACATTGCGTACGCAAGCCAAAATGCGCCGGGCGGTTTCTTTTAGCAAAACGTCGCCCATGCCGTGGCCCAGGGTGTCGTTAATTTCCTTGAAACGGTCCAGATCCAGCAGCATGACCGCCAGACTGTTTTTGTCGCGCTGGGCTTTTTTGATTTCCTGGTTCAATCGATCCTGGAACATGCGCCGGTTGGCCAAATCGGTAAGCGGGTCGAAATTGGCTTGGCGCCAGATGGTTTGTTCGACATGTTTTTGCTCGGTAATTTCCGAGAACATCGCCACCCGGCGCTCTACTTCGCCGTGTTCGCCGTAGATGGTGTTGATCACCAGCCATTCTTGGTAAATATCGCCGTTTTTGCGTTTATTCCAGATTTCGCCTTGCCAGTGGCCGGTTTGTAACAGCGAGTGCCACATGGTCTGATAAAAATCCGGATCGTGGCGGCCGGATTTCAGAATGTCGGTGGACTTCCCTATCGCGTCTTCCGCGGTATAGCCGGTCAGGCGGGTAAACGCTTCGTTAATCGCGATGATGCGGTTGTCGGTGTCCGCGACCATCACCGCTTCGCCGATGGCTTGGTAAATCATCGCCATCAACTGCATTTCATGTTCTAGCCGCTTGCGTTCGCTGATGTCCAAAACGGATACGAGTATGTAACGCCGGTTGTCTATATCGATAGGTGTCAAACTGATTTCGACCGGAAATTCCGTGCCGTCGCCGCGTATTGCGGTTAGGGAGCGGCTGGCGCTCATCGGCCGGGCTTTGTTCTCTTGTAAAAATCGCGCGCGCTGTTCCGGGTGCTTGGCGCGGGCCCGTTCCGGTACCAGCGCTTCGACACTCAGACCTATCAACTCATCCAGCGTGTAGATAAATGCTTTCGCGGCGGGCGGGTTGGCGAGTTTGATGAGGCCGTTTTCGCCAACTAAAAACGTGGCTTCCGGCGAACCATCGACAATCTTGGACAATTGCAGCCATTGCAGCTGTTTGCGTTCGGTAATGTCGGTTTGGGTGCCGATCATCCGCAAAGCCTTGCCCTGCGCATCGCGGCTGATCACCAGACCGCGCGTTAAAATCCAGCGCCATTGGTTATCGCCGTGCTTTACGCGGTGTTCGTTGCTGAAGCGTGAGCTGCGATTTTCCAGATGGGTTTGCAAGTCGGCCATCATCCGGGCGCTGTCTTCCGGGTGTATCGTGGCTTCCCAATTCCGGTAATCGTTGTCTCTGTCTTGTTCGCTGAAATTCAGAATCTCCATGCAGCGTGGCGACAGAAACACTTTACCGTTGGTCAAATCCCAATCCCAGACGCCGTCTCCGCCACTTTCCAGCGCAAATTTCCAGCGCAATTCGCTTTCCTGCAATAATTTTTCCGATAGCTTGCGCTCGCTGATGTCCGTCGAAATGCCGCATACCGCGTAGATTTCGCCTTGCCCATTACGTAGCGGAAACTTATGCGACAAATACGTATGAATATTACCGTCATGATGGGTGATCTTTTCTTCAAAAATCTGTGCCTGGCCGCTATTGGCGACCTCTAAATCGTTTTTCCCCAGGAGTTCGGTGTCGTCGCCCGGAAATAAGTCCATATCCCGTTTGCCTCTGACAGTCTTATTGTCAACCGCGAACAGTTTTTCAAATTGGCGGTTGATCAGCAGGTATTGGCCTTGCAGATCTTTGCTGTAAATCACCGTGGGGGTATTGTCCAGGATGCTTTGAAACCGCAATTCGCTGACCGACAGGGATTTGCCGAACTCGACGTTCAAGGATTCGTCTTTAACCAGTTCGATAACGCCGACAATCCGTTCCTGGTCGTCGCGTATGGGCATTTGCATCGAACTGATCCAGCGGCCGTCGCCTGCGGTAAACGGGGTTTGATAGACCGTTTCGCCTTGCAACGCCTTTTGAATGCCGTCAGGAATTGGCGTTTGCGCCAGCCAGGGAAATATTTCAACAGGGTATTTTCCCAGGCAAGCGGCTTGCGGCCATCCCGTCAGGGTTTCCATATAACGGTTCCAGAGTTCGATACCGCCCTGCAGATCGTAAACAATCACGCCTTCCTGAACTGAACGCAGAATGTGTTTGTTGAAATCGCCTAGGGCTTTGCTGAATTGTTCTGAGCGCTGGTAGCGCTCGATAGCCAGCGCCAGGGAAATGCCGACGCTGGACAGCACCAGCAAAAACGACCATTGCAGCAATAGCCCGGTCTCACTGCTGTCGGCTGCAAAAAAGCCTACCTGAAAAATCGCACCGAATATGCTTTGCAGCATGACCATGCTGATTAGTAACAAGGTGCCATGCAAGCCAAAGTAGAGTGCGCCGTAAACCAGAAAAGCGAACATATAAAATGCTTTGCCGTAGTGGCCAAGATGCCACGGCCACTCCAGGAAAATCATTTGTCCCGCCAGAAACGCCGTTGTGACATAAAGCAACGCGCGCCAAACTTGATACGGGTTCCAGTCAAAACTTGGCGGCTGCCGCCAGACCAAAATAAGCGGCGTGACAATCGCAATACCCAAGACGTCGCCCATCCACCAATGCGCTAGACTGATCGGCCATTGCTGCGCCGTTATTGCGTTGAAATGTAACAGAACTAAGGAACCCACTATGGCCGCAATGACCGAAGCCAAGGCGCCGGCAAACAGGATGCGTAAGTAGTCTTGCGGCTGTTGCAGTTTGCGAATCTCGCCCAGCAGATAGCAGCCGACAAGTGCTTCCACGGTATTGCCGCAAGCGATAGGCAAGGCTTGCTCCAGCGGGTTGCCTGCCCACAAACTGCCAAGTAATGCGCCCAGGAACACGCCGGGCCACAGCTTTTTACCGCCGAGCAGCAAGGCTGCCAGTGCGATGCCGCCAGGCGGCCAGATGACGGATATTACGTGATTGGCGGCGAAAAACATCAACACCAGTTTGGCAACCAGTGCGTAGGCGACAGCCAAGCCGAAAAGGTGGACTAGTGCTGCTGTGGAAAAGGTCGAAAAACGGCGCAAGAGATTACCTTGATGTATTGAAAGCAGGTGAAGGGACAAGCCCAATATCTTGGTTTATCTCACGAAATGCAAGGTTTTGTCACGGGCTAAGTACGGGGATTTCCGGGCATTCCTAACGGATGAAACGTGGTTTTATGCGGGTGATTTTCTTCGGTATCCTGTTAGGATTACGCGCCCAGGTTTTCCACTTCCACCGCCACTTTCAATTCGTGGTTCTGGCCGCCGAAAATCACCCCTTTCAATGGCGTAACATCGCTATAGTCCCGGCCCCAGGCGACGATGATGTGCCTGTCCCCCGGCAATTGGTTGTTGGTAGGGTCAAAGTCCATCCAGCCCAGATCCGGTAAATATACCGAGAACCAGGCGTGCGAGGCGTCGGCGCCCACCAATTTTTTCTTGCCGGGCGGCGGCAGGGTTTCGATATAACCGCTGACGTAGCGGGCCGCCAGGCCTTGCGAGCGTATGCAGCCTATGGCCAGATGGGCGAAATCCTGGCAGACGCCGCGCCGATGTTCCAGTACGGTGGTCAGCGGGGTGGCCAGGTTGGTGAATTCCGGGTCGAAGGTAAAATCGCGGTGAATGCGTTGCATCAGATCGTGTATCGCTTCAATCAGCGCCTTGCCGGGTGTGAATGAGGCTTGAGCGTAAGCGGCCAGCTCGGCGTCGGCGGCGATGAACGGCGAATCCAAGGCAAATTGCCGGGCCTCCAGTAGTGGTTCGCTTCTGTCGTTCCAGAGCGCTTCCTTGACCAGTTCCCAGCTCATGCCGTGGCTGAAATCCAACTGCACCGGTTGCGGAAAAATCTGTACTTCGCTGCTGGCGGTGACCACAAACTCCCGATGCGGCTCCCTAATCGAAAACCAGGCCACTTGATTGCCGAAAAAATCGGTACGGGTCCGATAGTCGCAGGGCAAGGGGGTGATTTTCAGTTGTGAGCTGAGCAGTTGCTGATTCGGGCAGGGGCGCGGCTGCATCCGCACTTCGTTGTAAGACAAGCCCACCGGTTGTTGGTAACGGTAGGTAGTGGTATGGGTAACCCGATAACGCATGGTGACTCCCTTAGGACAGCGATTGCGGCGCGTCCCCGTGGCGGAAATAATTGGCGGTCAAAGTATCGGACAACGCGGCCAATAGGGCGTAAATCTTGCTGAGTTGTTGGTCCAGCGCTTCGCGAATCCCGGATTCCGAGACGTTCAATAAGTCGTCGATATTGGCGATATTCAACAGACAACTAGCCTCTAATAGCAAGCGCTCTTCGGCGCTAATCCGGCGGGTACTGGGTTCGCGCGGCAGTTTGCCGACATGCTCCTGCAAACGAGCGATTTGATAAGCTAGTGAGCGGGGATTGTTGGGGTCCATCAGCAGCAGTTCCAAAAACGAGGCTAACTCCAGGTTGCTACGATAATGTTGGCGGTAGCAAATCAGGTTGTCGCTGGTGTCCAGCAGGGATTCCAGCAAGCGGGTTTCCGCCGCTTCGCTTTGCGGCATCGCAAACGCGGTTCTCAATACCGATACCAACTGCAAGCCGCGCTCCAGGCGCCGGCCGATGTCCAGAAACAGCCAGCCGTTGCCGCGCGTCATGCTCTCCATCACCAGACCGCTGAATGCGGAGAGCGTGGTGATTAGCTGATCCATTTGCTCCTGCATCGACCACAAACCGATTTTGCCCAGGCGGCGCGCTTCGGAAACCTGTTCCTCGATTTCGTCAATGACCCGCCAGGTATCCGACGACCATAAATCGCGTACCGCATAGCCGGATTGGATCATCCTGTTTACCGTGTTGGCCAGGCTGCCTGCTCGGCTTTCGTCGGCGACCACTGCCAGTAATTCGGCTTCCGGCGACTGCAACAAACTTTCGTTATCCTCGGCAAAAAAACCGGGGTAGGTGCCGGTCATGCTGGTGACGCAACGCAGCAGGGTTTCCAGGCTGAGCTGATAGTCCGGGCTATCGCGGTCAGGGTTGCTGAACAGCTTTTTGATCGTGGCGCGCAACAAACGTACCCCGCCTTCCGCACGTTCAGCGTTGCGGCCCACCCAGAAAATATTGTCTGCGGCGCGGCTGGGCAAGGCATTGCCGTGGCCGGCCAGACTGCTGCTGCGCTTGGCCGGAATGGCCGGATGCTGCGGTTCCGTGGCAACCACCCAGGTATCTTTACTGATGCCGCCGGTTTGATTACTGATCATCATATTGCCGTATTGCGGTGCGCTGCGACTCAAACCGCCAGGCATCAGCGTATAACCGTCCGCCCGCGCCACCATGAAGCAGCGCAGCACGGTTTGGCGCGGTTCGTAGCCGCCCGCCACCAGCGCCGGCACGGTGGAAAAGCTCTCGTATTCCTGGCCGACGTAAAGCGCCGGGCGGGCCTTGATGCGCGCGCGCCAATCAGCGAGTTGTGCACGGCTCAGCTGATGGCCGAACACCGAACGTTCGCCGGGTTTGCGGTAGATCGGTTTGATGACCAGGCGTTCCAGATTGGCGAGGACGTAATTTAACTCGCGGGCTTGGCCGCACCACCAGGTGGCGATCGAATTTAGCTTTAGGGTTTGACCCAGGAAGTATTTGGCGATGCCCGGCAGGAACGGCATGATGCCGGGATTTTCCAATATGCCGCTACCTAGCGGGTTGGCAATCGCCACATTGCCGCGCCTGACCACTTCCAACAGGCCGGGGACGCCTAGCCGCGAGTCTTCGCGCAGTTCCAGCGGGTCGCAGTAATTGTCGTCAACCCGACGCAAGATCACATCCACCCGCTGCAAGCCGACCAGCGATTTAAGCCAGACATAGCCGTCGCGAATCGTCAGGTCGTCGCCCTGTACCAGCGGATAACCCAGATAGGAGGCCAGATAGGCGTGTTCGAAGAAAGTTTCGTTCAAAGGGCCGGGCGTCAGTACCACCACGCGCGGGGTATCGGCGTCGCCGGGGGCGACGGCATTCAGGCCGGCGCGCAGGGATTGAAAGAAACGCGCCAAACGATGGACATGAGTGTCGCGGAACAAGCTGGGCAACACCCGTGACATGGCCAAGCGGTTTTCCAACGCATAACCGGCACCGGATGGCGCTTGCGTACGATCACCCAGTACCCACATTTTTTTTGTCCGGGCCGCGGGCCAGGTCGGCGGCGCACAATACCAACTGATGCTGGCCGGGCAAGCTTACTTGATCACAAACGCGCAGAAAGCCGCCGTGGTTGTAGATCAGTTCCAGTGGCAACAGATTTTTCTTGATCAGCTGGCGCGGGCCGTACAGGTCGGCCAAAATCAGATTCAACAGTTCGGCGCGTTGCAGCAGTCCGGCTTCAATGTCAAACCACTCGTCGCCGGAAAGCAATAGCGGTATCGGGTCGAGTTGCCAAGGGCGGTTAATACCGTCCGGGTCGTCATAAACGTTGTAGGTGACGCCGTTTTCGCGCAGCAGTCTTAGCGCTTCCTGGTGGCGTTCGCCGACTTCGCGGGGGCCAAGCTGTTGCAACGCCTGCATCAGGTGGGCCCAATGCGGTCTAACCCGGCCCGTCTCGTCCAGCATTTCGTCGTGGGCCCCCTTATCGAGGCGGTATCCCGGCGCGAAAGCTTCTGGTGTGCTTAAGGTTTTCATAGGTTTAGTTTGCCGGTTTACCGGGTATAGCGCAATTGATCAAAGCTAATCTCGTTTTTTTTATGTTTTCTAAGCTGGTTTTTATTGCAGATGCCGATTCTGACGAGACTTTGGATAATGCGTAGTCTAAGAAACTCGCAAAAAGCATGCCGTTACGATCAGAAAGAGCGGAGTGCGGCATAGATCTTTTGGATTCGGTGGCTCCGCCTAGAGTCGCTTAATATAAAGCATTGGCTTTCTTCAAGCTTCTGAACTAAAGGGTATTTGCCAGTGCTAAGGCGCGATAAGTCGGTCACGGCCGAGCAAGTGATAGCCGTAGGCGCGCAACTTGGCATTGCTATTGCTTTATATCGGGTAAATCATTAGAACCGGTTTGCGTTGAAATGGTGCGGTCGTTTTTGCACCAATTTCGCGCGGACTTGCACCATAAAAGCAAATATCACGGATGCATACAGCATGGTTACTTCGACAATTTGGGCGGATTACAGCGCCGATAAGGCTTACGACGAGATGATTGCTGCGGGCGGCAAGCCGCGTGATACCTGCGCCAGTTTGAGTCAATACTTACAATCTTTGGGCATGGATGCAATTAAGGGCCGGTTGTCGGCGGCGGAGGCGGCCATCATGGAGATGGGCATCACCTTCACCGTCTACAGCGACGAAGGCAATATCGATAGAGCTTGGCCTTTCGACATCATTCCCAGGCTGATCGATTTTCAGGAATGGCAAGCCGTGGAAGCAGGTCTGAAACAGCGTCTGAAAGCTTTGAATTGCTTTATCAACGATGTTTATAACCAGCAGCAGATTATCAAGGATGGTTTGGTGCCTGCTGATTTGATCAACAGTTCCAGCAATTTTCGTAAGGAATGTTTGGGCATGCAGCCCAAATTCGGCACATGGGCCAATATTTGCGGCAGCGATCTGGTGCGGGCTGGCGACGGCAAGCTGTATGTGCTGGAAGACAATTTGCGGGTGCCATCCGGCGTGTCGTACATGATCGAAAACCGGGTAATTACCAAACGGATCTTTCCGGAGTTGTTGGAAAATCTGAATATTCTGCCGGTGGACGATTATCCGACCCAGTTGTTCGAAATGCTGGCGTCACTGGCACCGGATACCGATGACACCCCGCAAATTGCCGTCTTGACGCCCGGTATTTATAACTCGGCCTATTTCGAACACGCTTTCCTGGCGCAACAAATGGGTGCGGAACTGGTGGAAGGCGGCGACTTGCTGGTCAAGGATGACGATTGTGTTTATATGCGTACCATCAAGGGTCTGGAAAAAGTCGATGTGATTTACCGGCGCATTGATGATCTGTTTCTCGATCCTGAAGTCTTTCATAAGGATTCGGTATTGGGCGTGAAGGGCTTGATGCGGGCCTGGAAAGCCGGCAATGTGGCGCTGGCTAATGCGCCGGGCGCGGGGGTAGCGGACGACAAGGTGGTGTATGCCTACGTGCCGGAAATGATTCGCTACTATCTGAACGAAGAGCCGGTTTTGCCGAACGTGCCGACTTATCTCTGTAGCGATCCGGAACAATGCGCCTACGTGCTGGCGCATTTGCCGGAGCTGGTGGTAAAACCGGCCAACGAGTCCGGCGGCTATGGCATGTTGGTCGGCCCGCACGCCAGCCAAAAGGAAATCAAGCAATTTCATAAACTGATTAAAAACAATCCGCGTAATTACATCGCCCAGCCAACTTTGGCTTTATCAACCTGCCCGACCTTGTGCGGTGATAGTCTGGAGCCCAGGCACATCGACTTGCGCCCCTTCATCCTGCAAGGTGAGAACGGCTTTGTCACCGCTGGCGGCTTGACCCGCGTGGCGCTCAGGGCCGGTTCGCTGGTGGTGAATTCATCGCAGGGCGGCGGCAGTAAAGACACTTGGATTATCAACAGGGAGCAATAAGATGTTATCGCGATCCGCCGAACGTTTGTACTGGATGGCCCGTTATCTGGAGCGCACCGAAAACACCGCCCGCCTGATCAGCGCCACGATGCATTTGATCTACGACTTGCCGTATGGTGTGGAATTAGGCTGGCGCAATTTATTAAATATTTGCGGCGTCGAAGAGGCGTTTTATCAACGCTTTAAAAATCCCAGCGAGCAGAATACCACCCGGTTTTTATTAGCCGATATGAGCAATCCCGGCTCCTTATTGGCGTCGTTGTCGTTTGCTCGCGAGAATATCCGTACCAGCCGCGAGCTGATGCCCGATGAGGCCTGGCAGCAGGTCAACGAAATGTATCTGTACGCTAATAACAATCTGGATAGCTTGTCCAATCGGCGGGGGCGTGCGCTGTTCTTGCAGGAAATCATGGCTGGGTGCCAGCGCTTTACTGGTTTTATGGCCGGGTCTATGAGTAGCAGCGACAGTGCCCGGTTTATCTGTATCGGCCGCAATTTGGAACGGGCCGATATGACCAGCCGGATCATGGATTTCGGCACCGTATTGTTGGCGGAAAATCGCAGCACCAAAATGCGCGAGTACGAGACCATCCTGTGGATCAACGTTTTGAAGTCCTTGAGTGCGGTCTTGATGTATCGCAAACACGTCCGCAACCGAATTAAAGGTGAGGATGTTTTGAACTATCTGTTAAAAAATCCGGATTTTCCCAGGGCCGTGCTGCATTGCATCGAGGAGATTACGCATTGCATCAAACGCTTGCCGCATGCTGTCGAACTATTCCCGCAGCTGGAACAATTGGAACAGCAGGTACTCGCCATTGAGATTAAGCAGACTACCCCGGAGCAATTGCATCAAGTGCTGGACGGCTTGCAAGCGAAGTTCGACGATTTACACCAGCAAATCGCGGCCATGTGGTTTTTAAATAGTCTTGGCGAGGCCGAAGCCGAGAAAAATTGACATTATTGCCGACAGGAAGATTTTCACCAGCCAGGCCTCTGCAGCGCTGAGCACCCGCTTGGTTGAGCGCAATCGCTCTGCGTCAAGGGCGCGCTGCTTGGATTGCTACTGACCCAAACCCCCAAGTTTGCTATATCATGGAAGCATCGTTTTCTAAAACTAAAGGGGGAGGATTATGGATAAGCTAAGGGCACTGGGTCTGGGGGCGGTGGGGCAAGACGAGCAAGCTGTTAAGCAACAGTTGCATCTTTATATCAATCTGAAACTGGCTTCATGCGGGCAGCCGACGTGTATCGATACCGAGTCGGCGCAGTTTATGGATACCGCTCAGGACTTGCTGAATAGCTATCTGGAAAAAAGCCGCTTGTTGGCCAGTTCCTCCCTTTATCCCGCCGATAGACGGATTCAAGATTTCCTGGAGCGCTATTGCGCGGATCTGGGCTTTGCAAAAATCCCCAGCTTGCCGACGATGACTTTCGAGTTGGATAAGCACGGCGTGGCGCGTGAATTATCGTTGCCTTTGGGCGAGGATGAATTTCGTTCCGAAATCGTCTCCAGCTTTCGGGTGAAGCAAGGCATTTTGCACAATCCAGCCAGCGACCGGCGTACCACGCAAGGCTCGTTTCATGTTGCGGAAGGCGGTCTACCCGTCCCCGGCGATAAGAAGCAGGTACCCAAGCTGACTTTTGCCTTGATGCTGGGTGAGGCTTTGAACCCACCCGACGATTTGATGGTGCTGCCGTTTACCGCTCACCAGCCCAAGCCGGCACGCATGTTTGCTTCATTATTGATGCGGCCGGTAGTCTGTCCGGAAATCCCGGGTGTTGCCGCCGAAAAGTCCATGGAAATCCGTTTTTTTGCGCCGGGCAATCTGGTCAGCAATCTGGACTTTGTTGAGAGCATCTTCGGCAACGGCGGCAATCCTGCCTTGCCGGAATGCGATGCGGCCCTGGATGTCGAGCATTGGTCAGGCCACAGCGGCTGCGTGATTCTGGCCCCGCATTTAACCAAGCTCACTAAAAAGCAGTTGGGGCTGCCTCATTGGGACGAGGCCACCGAACGGCAACGCGCCGATGGCATGTGCTGGCAAGATCCCGAAGAACTGTATAACGACGGTCAGGCGTTTAAATTAACTGCGCGTGATAGCGGCGGCGTGATCGTCACCCTACTGGCCGATAACTACTACGGTTATTGCAAAAAGGAAGTCAAAACCCAGATCAGCTATGCCGCCAATTTGTTCGGTTTGGCAGAAGAGGAGCATGCCGGCGGCGCGTTGGCATTTCGTCGCGTCAATCACGGTGATGAATTTGGCATTGGCAGTCTGACCCGCGAACCGGGCTATGATTTTGACGAGATGACCTATCACTACGGCGCGATCATGGATGTGCATCCGGAAGGTTATGCGGTGGACAGGCATTTTCCGGAGATTATTTATGTGCCGCAGGATTTGCGGATGAGTCTGGCAACGCAGAAAATTACCTGGATCAGAAACGGCCAAAGCCATAGCATTCGCTTGCAACCGGGCAAAATATACGTGCAGCCCAACGGTTATAAAATCGAGATGTGCAAGCACCCCGGTGCGCCGTCCTGGCGTTTGATCGGCACTGTCGCGGAAGGCACGTTTTGTCATAAGCCCTGTACGGTGTCCGGCGGCGGCAAATCGGAAATTTCCAAATCCATTGAAGACGCGGCAATCTACGGCCCGTTGTTCGTGGACGATTTGCAGCACGATCTGGACCGGGTGCAGGCGATTTTCGATAAGGATTATACCGGCCGCTTCTTGCCGGGTTTCGAACGCGATGACCATGGTCCTAGCCGCACCGTGCTCAGTCAGGAACGCAGTCTGGGTTCCGTGATTAAGTTGTTGACGCCTTCTCCCAATCACCTTCCGGAGTTCAATGATTGGCTGCGATCCATCCCGCCCAGCATCCTGGCTTTGGTGTTTTTGATCAAGCGTTTTTACCGCCCTGAATGGGGTAACAATTGGCGCGATAATTTATCGGTGGACGTGATTGACGGTGCGCCCGGGCATGAGCTGAAACTGAATCAGCGTAAGATCGTTGCTACCTATTTGCGGGTAGGTTTTGATCTGGACGGCGGCTGGCGCACTTTCAAGGTACGGCAAGACTATATCGCCTGCGAGAAAGTGCAGATGGAAGACGACATCAGCGCTTCGGTCGTGGTGCCGAAGCAAGCAGTGCGAGCCTGTCTGCCTGACGATGGCTATGAAATGAGTTTGAAGTTGGTCAGCAACTGCGAATATCGACTGTTTCAACGCCCGGACGATGCGATTATTCCGGGTTACGACAAGCAGACCGAGCAGAACATGTCCGCACCCGGCAATTTCATGGCCAATTTTGAGCCCTTGGACCACGAGCAATTGTCGGCGATCGTAGAAGACGTGATGACTTTTTCCAAATTCACCGCGCCCATGCAAAAGCTATTGAGCGATGCTTACCAGGACGGGAAAGGCTATGTGGTGTGTTCCGCGCATCCGCGTTTGGTGAACGGCAAACCGTCGAAAAACCCGCGCTACCTGGAAACCCGTGTCGATGTGGTGAAACCCTTACGGAAATACGTGGCCGAAGTGGGCGCGCGTTTACATCGCAAGATTCCGCTCAATCAACCGCTCTGTCATCCGGTGGACGCGGTGTTGACCGGTCGCCGCAACAATCCGCCCGAACCGGGCATCCGCGCGCTGGCGGTTTACAATCCGATTCATTATCAAGAGTTGCCTGAACTGTTTATGGATTTTGTCTGTTCCTTGACCGGCAAATCGCCGTCTACTACCGGAGCGGGTAGTGAGGGGGCGCTGACTAAAGGGCCGTTCAATGCCTTGCGCGGTACCGCCGATTTGAACAATGCCCTGGTCTCGTTCATTTTGACCGGTTATCCCGGTTTTTCCAGTTCGGCTGGTTTTATCGGTCCGGATACCCGCGTCGATCACGATATTAGTTTGTTGATTCCGGAGATTTGGGCGCGGCTGTCGCGCGAAGAGCGCCACCCGGCATTTTTGTTGGAACATGGCTATCTGGAACCGTTAACCGATTTTGAACACAAGGGCCAAATTGTCTTGGCCAGCCGTTTGGGTTATCGCATCACCAGTCATTTCGTGCACGGCTTGATGGGTAAGATCTTCGATAACCCGTATGCGGTTTTTACCGACGAGATTTTGCAGCCCGAGCGCCAGGATCTGGAGGTGTTTGTCGACGGCATCAACAATATCGTCGAAACCCAGCAGCGCGTGGCCCAGCAATATCTTGATGACGGCAGTATAGAAGACGCCTGTCCGCCGCTGTATGCTTTGCTGCATATCATGGCCGATGGTCATTATCAGGGTAAGGATGCGCATCATCCGGAGATACGGGCGATGTTTACCCGCGATTACTTGTTGGCTTCGGATTGGTATCAGGAACGGCTGCGGATCAAGCAGCAGCGCGACATCGCGTTATGGCAACGGCATGTCGATTATTTGGGCAGGTTCTTGCACGAAAGCAGTCACCAGACTTTGATCGACGAGCTGAAGTTGGTCGAACGGCATAGGCAGGCGCAACAGAAACTGGTGGAACTGGCCTCGCCGGAATATTTGCAGTCTTTGGTGGGTACTTTGGGCGCCGACCCTTTAGGGCCATACTCCGCGGGCGCAGTTTAGATTCGGCTATACCTAAAAAAACAGGGATACCGGTCTTGTGGCCGGTATCCCTGTTTTTATATGGGGCAAGCCCGCTTGATTTAACCTTTGCGTTTGGTTTTGGTCTTGCCTTTGGGATTTTCGTGGGCGATCAGCGAACGGGCCAGCTTCCGCAAGCCGTTGGAGGATACTTCCAGCCCAAGTGGCGAGCCTATCGATTCCAACTCGTACATCAAGTCCGTCGCGGCAATCAGCGTCACATAGCGCAGGCTGCTATTACCCGGTAACTGGGTTGAAGCGTCACGTAGTAGCGGGGCTAGCACGTCCCAGGAACTGTTGAAGAACTTACGCACCGGATCGTTTTCCGCCACATATTCCGCAGTCAGACCTTGTTCAAAGGCGACGCCGGCTTTTTGCAGGACATCGCGCAAGCTTGCCCGGCTGGCGTCAGCGTTGGTGGCGATAGGGGCTTTCTCAATATTCTTTTCCAAAGACATCTGCCAACCTTGCCAGAGCTTGCGCCATTGGTTCAATTCCGCTTCGTTCAATACCGGGGCCGCTTTTAAGCCGCCGGCATTTTGGTTGGTAGCGGTGTAGCCCACGTTGATTAAAATACCTTTCTCATCGGCTTTGACCTGATTGAAGCGCAGGCTGTTGATGGTGTCGTGCAACTCCTCGCTATCGTCGGCGGCGATGAAGGGGAGCAGGGTTTTCGTAATGTCCGGGCGGGATTGGTTTAAGTCGATTTTCAGGGCGGCCAGTTTGGGCTCGGCGGCTTTTTTTGATCAGCGATTGCAATTGGGCGATATTCAACGGCTGGCCGTTGCGATCAAACGCATTCAGTTGGGTGACCGGGAAGCTCAGCACATTACCGGAGGCATCCAATGTCGGCTGTTGCAGGGTTTGCAAAATGCCCGACCATTCGATCAAGGTCATGCATTTGCCGCCCAGCGCGGTACCCACGCGGGCTTGTACATTGTTCTGAATTTTGACCTGGCCTTGCTCGCCGCTGATTTGCGGATGGTCCAGATCCAAAAAGCTGCATTGCTTGCCGTCTTTCCAGGCTCTTACCGATTCATTCGGGCCGTCATAGAGCTCGCTGACCAGCACACTTTTGATTAAACCGTACTCCATGGGCACCGGAATATTAATTTCGCGGGCCATACCGGTCTGTGCAGTCAGCAGCAGGCCGGTGGTAAGTAACAGGGTACGCATTTTTGACATGATTTACTCCTTAACGTTGTCGGGCGCTGGTTGATTAAGCGCGGCCGTGCCGCGATAAGCGGATGAAATAGGGTAGCGGCGGTCACGACCAAACGCTCTGGGTGTGATGCGAATGCCGGGCGGCGATTGCCGACGTTTATATTCGTTTCTATCCACCAGCGAAATCGCTCTATGTACATCGGCAACCGTGAAGCCTTGTGCCACGATCTCGGCGGCGGATTTGTCCTGTTCCACATACAAAGTAAGTATAGGATCCAACACAGAATAAGGTGGCAGCGAATCTTCGTCCTTTTGGTCCGGCGCCAATTCCGCCGATGGTGCGCGGGTGATAACCCGTTGCGGAATGACCGGCGACAAGGTGTTGCGGTATTCGGCGAGTTGGTAGACCAGTAATTTCGATACGTCTTTTAAAGGCGCAAAACCGCCGGCCATGTCGCCATAAAGTGTGGCGTAGCCCACGCTCATTTCGCTTTTGTTGCCGGTGGTCAACAGTAGCTTGCCTTGTTTATTCGAAATGGCCATCAACAACACGCCACGGCAACGGGCTTGGATGTTTTCTTCGGTGGTGTCTTTTTGGCTGCCTGCAAACAGCGGGGCCAGCATGCCGTTGAAGGCAGTTACCGCCGGTTCGATGGGCAACACGTGATATTTGACACCCAGCGCCTCGGCTTCCAGGATCGCGTCCTGGTTGCTCATGTCTTGGGTATAGCGCGATGGCATCAACACGGCTTCGACATGATCGGCGCCCAGCGCATCCACCGCCAACGCCAATACCAGTGCGGAGTCGATACCGCCGGACAAGCCCAGAATCGCGCCTTGAAAGCCGTTTTTGCGTACGTAGTCTTGAATGCCCAACACCAGCGCCTTATATTCGCTGACCACGGGTTGATACAAGTCGGCGATGGTGGATATTTGCGGCTCATGATCGACAAACTCGACGATGCTGAGTTGCTCGGCAAATTCGGCTGCTCGGAACACGACATCGCCGTTACGATTTGCGACAAACGAGGCGCCGTCGAACACTAACTCGTCCTGGCCGCCGATTTGATTGACATAAACCAACGGTATCTGCTCGGCTTTAATTTGCGAACAGATGATGTCCTCGCGCTGCTGCATCTTGCCGGCATGAAACGGCGAGGCGTTCAGCGTCAGGATAATGTCCGCCCCGGACGCTCGGTTTTGGGCGATGATGCCGGGTCGCCAAATATCTTCGCAAATCGTCAATGCTATGCGACTGTCATTTGCCGTGAACAGGCAGGTTTGGTCGCCGGCGCTGAAGTAACGCTGTTCATCGAATACCCCGTAGTTGGGCAGGGCTTGTTTGTGGTAATCGGCTAGGGTTTCGCCGTCGCGTAATGCCACGGCCGTGTTATATAGCCGGCCATCCTGTTGCATCGGGTAACCGATCACAAGCGTGATACCGGCAATCTTCTTGGCAATTTCGGCAACCGCTTGTTGCGCCTGGTGAATAAAATCCGGTCGAAACAGTAGGTCTTCAGGTGGGTAACCGGTGACACATAGCTCCGGAAACACCACCAAATCGGCCTGCCGCTGTTTGGCTTGTTCAGCGGCGGCCAGAATTTTGCCGGTGTTGGTTTGAATGTCGGCAACTGTTAAGTTCAGTTGGGCTAGCGCTATTTTTATCGACATTATGTTTTGGAAAAACAATCCCGCATCGCGACGCCTATATCCGAAGGCGAGCTGACCATGCTCACGCCGGCCGCTTGCATGGCTGCAATTTTGCCTGCCGCTGTGCCGGCGCCACCGGTGACAATCGCACCGGCGTGACCCATACGTTTGCCGGGAGGCGCGGTTTGGCCGGCGATGTAGCCGACCACAGGTTTGGTAACGTGGGCTTTGATAAAGTCCGCAGCCTGTTCCTCGTCGCTGCCGCCGATTTCGCCGACCATCACGATGCCATGGGTGTCCGGGTCGTCTTGGAAAAGGCTCAGCACGTCGATGAAATTCATGCCATGGATCGGATCGCCGCCGATGCCGACGCAGGTGCTTTGTCCCAGGCCTTCGCGGGTAGTTTGATGCACGGCTTCGTAGGTCAGGGTGCCGGAACGGGAAACAATGCCGATTTTGCCGGGTAGATGAATATGGCCGGGCATGATGCCGATCTTGCATTGCCCTGGTGTAATCACGCCAGGGCAGTTGGGGCCGACCAGCAATGAGCTCGTGCCTTGCATGGCCGCTTTGACCTTTAACATTTGCAGCACCGGTATGCCTTCTGTGATGCAGACGATCAGCTCGATGCCGGCGTCGACCGCTTCCAGAATCGCGTCGGCGGCAAAAAACGGCGGTACATAGATCATCGTTGCCGTGGCGCCGGTGGCTTTCACGGCTTGTTCGACAGTATCGAATACCGGCAGATCCAGATGTTTGGAGCCGCCGCGACCCGGTGTGACGCCTCCAACTAGCTGCGTGCCGTAAGCGAGTGCTTGTTCGGAGTGAAATGTACCCTGTTTGCCGGTGAAGCCTTGGCAAATGACTTTAGTCTGTTTGTCGATCAAAATAGACATTAGGCTACCTCTTGCGCCAGTTTTACCGCCAATTCGGCAGCATGGTTTAGATTATCCGCAGCTACCAGGCCCAGTCCCGATTGGCTTAGCATGGCTTTGCCCTGTTCGACGTTAGTCCCTTCCAGGCGTACCACGACCGGGATTGTTAAGTGCATTTCCTCAACGGCCGCCAGGATGCCGGCGGCGATTACATCGCATTTGACGATGCCGCCGAAAATATTCACCAGCACTGCTTTGGTGGTGCCGTCGGACAAAATCAATTTAAACGCGGCTTTGACTTTGTCTTTATTGGTGCCGCCGCCCACATCCAGAAAATTGGCCGGCGCACCGCCTTTCAACTTCACCATGTCCATCGTCGCCATGGCCAGGCCGGCACCGTTGACCATGCAACCGATATTGCCGTCCAGCGTGATGTAGTTAAGATCGAACTGTTTGGCTTCCGCTTCCTTGGCGTCTTCTTGCGAGGCATCGCGCATCGAGGCTATGTCAGGATGTAAGGCGATGGCGTTGTCGTCGAAATTGATCTTGCCGTCCAGTGCCACCAGTTTGCCGTCATCGGTTTGGATTAGCGGGTTGATTTCGATTTGGCTGGCATCTTTGGTCAAAAACAGTTGATACAGGCCGCTCATAATGCTCTGCAGCTGGCTTTGCTGTTCTTTGCCCAAGCCTAGTGCAGCGGCTACTTGGCGGCATTGATAAGGTTGTAAACCCGCTGCGGGGTGCACCGGCACCTTGACTATTTTTTCAGGTGTTTCAGCAGCCACCGCTTCGATGTCCATGCCGCCTGAGGCCGAGGCAATAAATATCAGCCGTTCACTTTCCCGGTCGAGCAACAGGCTCAAATAATATTCTTGATTGATTGCAGAAGCCTCTTCCACCCAAACGCTATTGACCGGCAGGCCGGCGGCATCGGTTTGATGCGTCACTAAACGTGTACCCAGCATCGCCGCGCTGTAAGCCTTTACTTCCTCCAGGGTCCGGGCAACTTTTACGCCGCCGGCTTTACCTCGGGCGCCGGCATGAATTTGCGCCTTTACCACCCAGGCAGAGCTGCTTAAGGACTGGGCGGCTTGCTGCGCTTGTTCGGCTGTGGTCGCCACGGCGCCTTGTGGCGTGGGGATCGAAAACGCTTTAAAGAGTTGTTTCGCCTGGTATTCGTGAATATTCATTTAGTGCTCCATGGATGGCTTAAATCGCGTCTCAAGTTGGTGCTATGATTGAACTGACAAACATTCTAACTAACTCTGCATAAAAACTCGGGCAATGCTTTCTTCATCGGTCGATACTATTTATCCCTGCCCTTTTTCCAAGGGGTACGGCATTCCCGTTCGGCAAGCATGGTTGATGTTGAAGATTTTCGCCCTCTATCGGTTTGTTACCGCCTGCCTGTTTGTAATGCTGTTTTATTTGCGCTTTGGGCCGTCGTTATTGGGTTCCTACGACGCATCATTGTACCAGTTCACCAGTGTTGCCTATCTGGGGATTTCGCTGATTGCCGCGCCGGTCGCATTTAGACCGCGTTGGGCTTATGCCAGTCTGGCACAGTTATTTATTTTTACCGATATAGTCTTCATTACCTTGCTGATGCACGCCAGCGGTGGCATCGGCAGCGGTATTGGCATCTTGCTGGCTATCTCGATAGCGGCGGGTGGTTTGCTGATTGGTGGGCGCTGCGCGATGTTGTTTGCGGCCTTGGCTAGTCTGGCAATTCTTGCTGAAGAGGTGTATGCGATAGAAACGCATGCCTTCGAAAATACTACCTTGACTTATGCCGGGATGCTGGGCGTGGCGTTTTTTTCGATAGCGTTTTTATCGGTAATCCTGGCACAGCGTGCCGAACAATCGGCGGTGTTGGCCAGACGGCACGAGCATACTATCGCCAGGCTGGAGAGTCTTAACCGCTATATCATCCAGCATTTGCAATCGGGCATCATGATCGTCGATGAGCGGCAGGTGACTCAACTGTCCAATCAATCGGCGTTGCGTTTGCTGGGTTTGGTCTTGCATCCGGAGGAACTGGCCGAGGTGGCGCCGGAACTGAGGCAAGCTTTCGAGTTGTGGCGCGCCAATCGGGATCAGGATTTTGCCATTATCCAATTAGCCAATCGCAACGAAGTGCAAGTGCGATTTTCCGAATTAAGTATGGATGACGAAGCGTTGTACATGCTGATTTTCGAGGACATTGCCTTGTATAACCAACGCCTACAACAGAGCAAGCTGGCGTCTCTGGGCCGGTTGACCGCCAGTATTGCCCATGAAATTCGCAATCCGCTCAGCGCCATTAGCCATGCCGGGCAATTGTTATCCGAAGCACCGGACTTAGATGTGCAAGAGCTACGTTTGACGGAAATTATTCAGCACCATTGCCAGCGGGTAAACAGCATCATCGAGGACATTCTCAAGTTGTCTCGGCGCAACCCGTCGCAGAAACAAAAAATCGCTTTGGACCAGTGGTTGCCGGCCTACCTTGACGAGCAGAAATTGAATCTGGGCGAGCGGGCGGAGTGTTTTAAATTGATTTTTAAAGCGCAAGGCTTGAATGCCTGTATTGATAGTGGCCACTTGAAGCAAATTCTCGACAATCTCTGCGCCAATGCTTTGCAATACGGTAAGCCTGAGCTAGGGGCCATCGTGCTTGAAGTGTCGCAGATGCAGGAGGCGCCGTGCATTAAAATTATCGATAATGGCGCCGGAATTGCCGCAGAGCACCGGCAGCATTTGTTCGAACCGTTTTTTACCACTTCCCACCAAGGTACCGGGTTAGGGTTGTATATTTCCAGGGAATTGGCCGAACTGAATCAAGCGGAGTTAAGTTACGCCGCCCATTCCGGAAAACCTTGTTTCACTTTGTTGCTGGCTAATGCCGATCACGCCGTCATTGAAATATGAATATGCCTGTCACCCTGGTTGTCGATGACGAACCCGACATCCAAGAATTACTCGAAATAACCCTGAACCGCATGCACATTCAAACTCGCTGCGCGGCCAATTTGGCCGAGGCCAAACAGTTACTGGCCGTTGAAGTGTTTGATTTGTGTCTCACCGATATGAAGCTGCCGGACGGCGATGGGCTGGATTTGGTCGATCATATTCAATTGGCCGGTTTGCAGTTACCGGTGGCGGTGATTACTGCGCATGGCAGCATGGATATTGCGATCAAAGCCATGAAAAAGGGAGCTTTTGACTTCCTGTCCAAGCCGGTCGATTTGGGGGTATTGCGGCAGCTGGTCAGTCATGCGCTGCAAGCCTCGCTAACTAGGGTTTCCGACAAGGAGCGCCGTACCCGCGACATCTTGCTAGGCGAATCGGCATTAATGTGCGCTATTCGCTCGAAGATCGACAAGGTGGCGCGCAACCAGGCGCCGGTTTATATCAGCGGAGAGTCCGGTTCGGGCAAGGAGTTGGTGGCCAGATTGATACACCAGCAAAGCCCGCGCGGGGAGAAACCGTTTATTGCGGTTAATTGCGGAGCGATTCCGCCTGAATTGATGGAAAGCGAATTCTTCGGGCATAAAAAAGGCAGTTTCACCGGCGCGGTAGCCGACAAGCAAGGATTGTTTCAGGCGGCCGATGGCGGCACCTTGTTTTTGGATGAAGTGGCTGATTTGCCTTTGCCCTTGCAAGTCAAATTGTTGCGGGCAATTCAAGAGAAAAAGGTTCGCCCGGTTGGCGAGCAGCGGGAAGTAGCCGTTGATGTGCGCTTATTGAGCGCAACCCACAAGGATTTGACCAAGATGGTCCAAGAAGGCAGTTTTAGGCAGGATTTGTACTACCGGATCAATGTCATCGAGCTGAGTTTGCCACCCCTGCGCGCCCGGCCTGCTGATATTCCTCAGCTTACCGAACACTTATTGGCGGGCTTGGCTAATGCCAACGGTATGGATTTGCCCAAACTCAGCGACTCTGCGCTAAATGCGTTAAAGCACTACTATTTTCCCGGCAATGTTCGGGAGCTGGAAAATATATTGGAGCGGGCGCTGGCCTTGCACGATGGCGGCGTGATTGAAGCCGACGATCTGAACTTGCCGTTGGGGATGGAATTGGCTGCGGTCGAAGATTTCGACGCCGAGAAAATGTCGCTGGAAGCCTATCTCGAAGACATAGAGAAAAAAGCCTTGAGTGCGGCGCTGGAGGAAAATCGTTGGAACAAAACCGCTACCGCTAAATACTTGGGTCTAAGCTTCCGTTCGCTGCGGTATCGTTTGAAAAAGTTGGGTCTTGAATAACAGAAAATAACTGTAAGCGAGTAGGGGCGTGCTACTCGCCTAAATATCCACAGGCATGCTTATTGATACTTACTCATGCCTTTCAATTGTTGCAGCGCGGCTTGAATTTTGGCGTTTGCGGCATCGTCTAGTTCGTTGTTTTTATACACTTTGTCCAACAGGCCTTCTTCTACCAGCGCGTCTTTGATCCAACGTTTGGCAAAGGCATAACTCGCTGGGATTTTGGCGACTTCACCTGTTTTTGGATTTTTCAGACTATCGACTGGCGCTGCTGGCGCAGGGGCGGCGGCTTTTTTGGCCGGGGCGGATTTACTGGCTTTGGGTGCGGCGGGTTTGGGTGTGGCGGCTTTGGCTGGAGCGGGTTTTTCGGCGGTTTTTACAACTGCGGGAGGAGGCGGTGTCAGTTCGGTTTGGATGGCCGGTTTAGTCGCTTCCGGCTTGGCGGGCTCGGGTTTACTAGTTTCCGGTTTTTCCTTTTTGCCACCCATGACCACAAATACTACGTAAGCTACAAAAATAGTTGTCGCTATAAAAAGCAATTCAGCCATAACCCTTCCCCTTTTGTTTGTTTTATTTATTAAGATTCAGAACAATGTGATGACACGTTTTAAACACCGCGAGCGAATATACCAGAGCTAATCAAGTCGGTAAACTAATACCCCAATTGCTAAAAAGTTCGCGAATTACGTTTAATCCGTTTCAACTGATTGGACTGGCCACCTGATTGCTGCCCAGCAAAAGGTTAAGCGAAACCTTCTGACCATCCAGTAGATTCTGCTCGGGTTTGCCGAATGCGTAGCCCTGGCCGAAGTTTACGCCGATTTCCTTCAGCTTTACCGCCGTACCTGCCGATTCGACGAATTCGGCGATGGTTTTCTTGCCGAGTTTTGAGGCAATTTCCACCATGGATTTGACAAGTATTTGATCGGTTTCGTTGTCGAGCAGGTTTCTGATGAATTGACCGTCGATTTTCACGTAATCGACCGGAAAGGTTTTGAGATAGTTGAACGAACAAAAGCCAGCGCCGAAATCGTCTAGCGCGAATTTGCAGCCTAAGGCTCTGATTTTGTTAATCATGTGCCGGGTTTTTTCAAAATTGTCCACGGCGGCTGTTTCGGTGATTTCGAAGGTCAAACGGTTGGCGTCTATCCAGGTCATTTCCAGTTTATCCTTAATAGTGGATAGTAAATCCGGATACTGAAACGCGGTACTTGAAAGGTTCACAGCCAGGGAAATATAAGACATGTAAGTGGGCAGTGCCGCCAGAAAGTCGATGGCATTTTCAACGACCCACAGGTCTATCGCGTGAATCAAGCCGGTTCTTTCGGCTACCGGAATAAACTGATCCGGCGTGATGACTTCATTGCCTTCGCCGCGCATGCGCAATAACACTTCATAGTGCGAAACATTGCCATCAGACAGCTGTACCACCGGCTGGAACACCAGAAATAGCTGGTTATCCCGCAAGGCCTTGCGAATAAGCGGCACCCAGTAAATGTCGCGGCGTCTTTCCTTGACGATGAGATCATCGCTGTTGTAGACGCAGATTTTGTCTCTGCCGGTGCTTTTTGCAAAGTTGCAGGCTTGGCGGGCATGTAAAATCATTTCGCCCGGATGAAACGCGGAAACGGTATTGTCCAGCGCGGCAATGCCGATGGAAACCGAGGCGCTGTAAGACACTTCGCCGGTGAAGAACCGAAAATTGTCCACGGTGGTTTTGATGGTTTCCGCGAGAATCTGTGCTTGCTTTTTGGTTTTGTTTTCCAGGAATAAACAAAACTCGTCGGCGCCGATACGGGCGAATAAACTGCCGGCTGGTAATAGCTTTCGGACCAGAATGGCCATTTCGACCAGTAAACGATCACCTACTTCAAAGCCTTCCAGTTCGTTAATCAGGCTGAAGCGGTCCACATCAATGAATAATAGAGACCCGTCTTTTTGCGTTTTATTGCTGTGATTTAATACCAATCTCAGCTGACGTTCGAAACTGCTGCGATTGAATAAGCCGGTTAATTCGTCGTGGGCAACCAGAAACTTGAGTTTGGCATCAATAACGTTTTTGGCGGCCAATTCATTGATCAATTGTTCTTCCTGACGGTGGCGCAGTTGGCGTTCCTGTTTCAGGCTCAGCAAAAATTTTACTGCCAGTATTAATTCCTGGGTATTGACGGGGGTGTTGATTTTGTAAGTTAGACAATTGTCCTGTTGCGGTTGACAACTGTCGAGCTCACAGGCAAAGCTGTCGTCGTTCAGAATTACTACCGGAATGACCGATACCGAATTGGCGCTGGATAAACTCTGGCACATTTCCCGAGCTTGGCAAAGCGGCAGCCTTGCGTTCAGCACGATCAGACCGATCCTGTCGGGTTGATCGGCGTAAGGCTTTAATATCTCGTAAATTTGTTCGCCATTTTCAGCTACACGAATATCGGTAAAACCCTTCGTTTTCAATGTGGAAACGATTTTTTGAGCGGAGACTTCATTATGCTCCGCAACGACAATCAGTTTTTCTTTGAGCGCGTCATTGGCAATCATCTAATACCATCCAGGTATTGGCATAAAATCGGGAGCAGTCGGCATAAGGTCAGGAGGAGGGCAGCATTTAATAAGCTTGTATTTTCATATAATTGGTCTAGGTTTAAGCGCAGCCTTTAATGCTATTTCTATGCTATTGGTTTTCAGTATAGGTGTAAATTTAATTTTTTAGAATTATTGATGATAGCTTACTCACCGTCCACATTAACTGTTGCCGATTTGCTGAGAGGTGATTTGCAACTCGCCTCGCCGCCGAATGCCTATTTTTTGTTGAAAAAAATAGTCGAAGACCCGAATAAGACCGCGAAAGACGCGGCTGTGGTGCTAGAAGCCGATGCGGCATTGGCGGTAAAGCTGCTGAAGATAGTGAATAGTGCTTTTTATGGTTTTCCGTCCCAAATCAGTTCGATTACCAAAGCCATCACCATGATTGGTACCCGTGAGTTGCAGAACCTGGTGCTGGGTACCTTGATTGTCGAACGCTTTTCCGATTTACCCGGACAACATTTCTCCATTCACGATTTTTGGGCCAGAAATTTGCGTTGCGCGTTGATTGCACGCGAATTGGATATTCATTTCGGCAAGCACTATGCCGACACCGCATTTCTGTGCGGTTTGGTCCACAACATCGGACAATTGGTGTTTTATCGGCGGATTCCGGTATTGGCCCGGGAAGTCGACTTATTACTGCAATCGCAAACCCCGCTCGCGGTGGACGAAGAGGTCACGGTAGAGCAGAACGTGATCGGTTTCGACCATTTTCAAGCCGGTGCCGAGTTGTGCAAGCAATGGATGTTACCGGACGTTATTGTGGAAAGTATTCGCTTGCATTGCTTTCCTGATTTGATCGGGCCTTACGCCGATTTGGCCGCCATGGTCAGACTGGCGAACTGCTTGAGCCGAATCGAAAACCCCTACGATGCCCACGCTGTCAATGCTTTGAATCTGACGCCCGAACAAATCAGTTTCATCCTGGACAAAATCAGCGCGAGTTCGAAGTCATTTTTAAATTGTTCTATCCCACTGTCTAAGCCCGCTTGGGTTCTTATCATTATCGGAATATCTGTTGCTTAAAGGTGACAGGGGCCGAGCTCGACTATCCCATCATCAAGCTGCCGATACGCTAACGACTTGTATCGAATGCGGTTTTTGTCGCAAAAAAACAACGGATAGGCCAACTAAATTCGTTTTGTCATAAAGTTGTCATATTGCCTCCATACAATGCGATCAAGCTTTTTGGTCATCGTGATCATTGAGTTAACGCATTGATTTATATAATTATTGGAGAAATTTGATGAGACTTTCTAAGCTGAGCCTGGCAGTGGTCGCCATTATTGGCTCGGGTATTTGCGCCGAGGCGATGGCGCTGGATTTGTATGTTGATGCCAAAACCAAGCAGATTTTTGCCGAACCGGGTCCAGGTCGCACTAAGTTGGGTTCATTTGAAAAAGTCGAAGATACGGTTGCTAAAAAAGTTGAAGCCGACAATCAAACACAAAAAGCTGAGATCGACAAAATCAAGCAGGATCTCGAGCTGAAAACCAACGAACTGAAAGCGCTCGACGAGCATATCGTTGCGCAGCGCGAAGACAAAGCCAAGAACGACGAAAAATGGTTTAATAAAATCAATGTTCGCGGCTATACCCAGTTGCGGTATAACCAAGCACTATCCGGCGATAGAACAGCGGGCGAGCCGGAGTTGAAATCGGTGGGTGATGGCTCGATAGGTAACAATCAAGGTTTTTCTTTGCGTCGAGTGCGTTTGGTATTTTCCGGCGACATCAACGAGTATATCTCCTTGTATCTGCAACCGGATTTCGCAACCACCAACGGTGATTTGAACTTTGCGCAGTTGCGGGATGCCTATGCCGACTTGGCGTTCGATAAGGCTCACGAATATCGAATCCGTGCCGGTCAATCCAAAGTCCCGTTCGGTTGGGAAAACCTGCAATCCTCGCAAAACCGCCTGACGTTGGATCGTGACGACGCATTGAACAGCGCGGTGCCCAGCGAACGTGACCTGGGTTTGTTTGCCTATTGGTCGCCTAGCGATGTGCAAAAACTTTGGAAAGACCTAGCCAAGAAAAATCTGAAAACCTCCGGTGATTACGGCGTCTTGGGCTTGGGTGTTTATAACGGTCAGGGTATTAACAAAGCGGAAGCTAACGACAACTTATATTTGGTCGCTCATTCGACTTATCCGTTTGACTTAGGTTTCATGGGCTTGCGTGGGCAAGTCATCGAAGTGGGGGCGGATGCAATGTCGGGAAGATTCAACCGGTCCACCAGTGCCTATACCAGCAGATTTGGGTCAGGCACGCCGACCGCAAGAGATAATAGCGAAGATAGAGTTGGCGTTCACGCCGTGTTGTTCCCGCAACCGTTTGGTTTGCAGGCGGAATGGAATTGGGGTGCAGGCCCTACGCTTAATCCATCTGCCAATCGTATTGAAAGACAAAATCTGGAAGGTGGCTATGTACAAGCGATGTATAAAATCGATAACGTATTCGGTACTAAAGGTAGCATGATGCCTTACGTCAAATGGCAAACCTATGATGGTGCCTGGAAGGGTGTCGCCAACGCTCCAAGAGTCAATGTGGACGAGGTCGAAGCCGGTGTCGAGTATCAAATCAACAAGGCGTTGGAGTTAACCGTGGCTTATGCGACGATGAATCGTACTCAAATTCAGACGCAAACAACGGCAGCTGGATTCTTGCAGCAAGCCAGCGGCGATTTGATCCGTACCCAGTTGCAGTTCAACTATTAATCGATGGCGGAGCGCTGATTCTCGGCGCTCCAAAAGAGTTTCTGGTTTAAAAATAAAAGCCCCGTTTCTTGCGAATCGGGGTTTTTTGTTTTCACTATTATTCTCGAGTACTCACGTTGACCCTGATTATCGCGGAGCGACGTGAATATATCCGCACAAGGTGAGTGTTGAGTCAGACAGTCTGCTAGACTGATCAGCCTATCAAAAAAACTCCGAAAGTTATGAGTGAACACTCTCTAGCCCGTTACGGTTGGCTCTCTATTGCTGCCGCAATCAGTACTATCGCATTAAAAAGCTATGCCTATTGGTTGACCGGCTCCGTGGGCTTGCTGTCCGATGCGTTGGAGTCGCTGATCAATTTGGTGGCGGCGATCATCATGCTGCTGGTGCTGACTATTTCGGCGCGGCCGCCGGACGATACCCATGCCTACGGCCACGAAAAAGTCGAATATTTCTCCAGCGGTGCGGAAGGCATTATGATTCTGTTGGCGGCTTTTAGTATCGGCTATGCGGCCTGGGAACGGTTGTGGAACCCGCTGCCGCTGCGGCAACTTGATCTGGGTATTGCGGTTTCGGTGTTTGCTTCGTTGATCAATTTGGCGGTTGCCCGAGTTTTGATTGGTGTCGGCCGGCGCCGGCAGTCGATCACGTTGGAAGCCGACGGTAAGCACTTAATGACCGATGTCTGGACGACGGTCGGGATTTTGGTCGGTATCGCCATCATCTCGGTGGCAAACCGTTTCGAGCCGAGTCTGGCGTTTGCCAAGCAATTGGGCCTGAACGGCTGGGAAATACTCGACCCGATTATTGCCATTGGCGTGGCGTTCAATATCGTCTGGGCCGGCTTGCAATTGATTCGCCGGACCGTGTCCGGTTTATTGGATGCGGCCTTATCGCCGGAGGAAATTGCTGAAATCGTTGCTGTATTGGATGAATATGTGGTCGGCCACCGTATTGCTTATCATGCGTTACGGACTCGTTACGCCGGCGCCAGACGTTTCATGTCGGTGCATGTGTTGGTGCCTGGGAGTTGGACAGTGCAGCAGGGTCATGATTTGCTGGAAGCCATCGAGCAGCGAATCAAGGACAGGTTCGACAACATCGACATCGACACGCATCTAGAACCTATCGAAGATGCCGCGTCTTGGGAGCATTGAGCACGCGGTTTGGGCTGCAACGGCTTGGATTAAGCTTCAATCAGATTTAATTCCACTTCTTCCGCGCTGTCTCCGGCAATTTTAAAGCCGCGCATTTCCAATACGCCCTTGGTATTTAAGGAAACGATCAAATGCAGTGCATCCGGATAGCTGGCTTCCTGGATGTCGGTCGCTGACGGTTGGGCCGGCGTGTGCGGGTGCGAGTGGTAGATAGCAAATAGCGTTTCGCCTTTTTCGCGGATTTGGCGCATCGCCTCGATTTGCTGGCTGGCGTCTAATAAAAATCGGGTCTGCGGCGTGGCTGCACTATTTTCCACCGGATAACAACTCGCCGGCATACCGGTACTGTCCGCGCCGATTAGGCCGCAAACCTCGGTATCCGGGGATAGTTGCGCCAAGTGCAGTAACTGGTTGGTAAGTTTGCGTGGCAGAGAAATTTCTTTGTGGTTCATAGTGGTTTCCATATTCCCGATGTCACTCGTGGATTGCCGGATAAATCAGCATGGGTGTTGATCTGCTGGTAGCCAAATTCGCTAAAAATGGCTTGTACCTCGGTTTGCTGATTGTAGCCGTGTTCGACCAATAATTGGCCATTGTCTTTTAAATGCAGACGCGCTTGCTCGGCAAGCTGATGAATGTCTTGCAGGCCGTTGTTGGGGCTGATCAACGCGCTGTCAGGCTCAAAGCGCACGTCGCCGATGGTTAGATGCGGGTCGTTATCGGCAATGTAGGGCGGATTGCTAACGACCAAATCAAAGTCTGTTTCTTCGATGTTTTTGAACCAATTAGAATGCACAAAACACAGATTGCCAGCCTTGAGTTGCTGCGCATTGCATTGGGCCAGCTCTAAAGCCGCCGAGCTTAGATCGCTGGCAAATACCTGGGCTAATGGTCGTTCGGCGGCCAGTGTGATGGCAATGATCCCGGAGCCGGTGCCGAGATCGATGATTTTACGGGGCTGGTCGGCAGGTAATAGCGACAGGCTGAGCTCTATAAGCAATTCGGTGTCGGGTCTGGGGATCAAGACATCCGGGTTGACTTTGAAATTGCGCGACCAGAATTCGCGTTGGCCGGTTAAATAGGCAACCGGCGTGCCTTGCGCGCGCTGATTTACCAGCAATTGAAATTGCGCGATTTGTTGCGGGCCGGGCTGATGTTCTGGCCAGGCTCTGAGAAACGAGCGGGTTTTGTTTAGGCAGTGGCAAAGCAGAACTTCAGCGTCCAGTACTGCGGTTTCGGATGTGGCGCTTAGCTTTGCGCTTGCAGTGGCTACCAGGCTATGAATCGTATTGCTGGTATCTGTCCATACAGGTTGCTTAGACATTACCCAGCTGAGTCAACAATTCTGCCTGATGTTCATGAATCAGCGGTTGAATCACATGCTCCAATCCGCCTTCCATGATTTCTTCCAGCTTATAAAGCGTCAGGTTGATGCGGTGATCGGTGAGTCGGCCTTGCGGGTAGTTATAGGTGCGGATACGCTCGGATCGGTCGCCGCTGCCCACTTGTAATTTGCGGCTTTCCGATTGTTCCGCGTGTTGCTTTTCCTGGGCCGCCGACATCAAACGGGCTTGCAATACCGACATGGCGCGGGCGCGGTTTTTATGCTGCGAGCGTTCATCCTGGCACTCGACGACCACGCCGGATGGGATGTGGGTAATGCGGATGGCGGACTCGGTGCGGTTAACGTGCTGGCCGCCGGCGCCGGACGCGCGGTAGGTGTCGATGCGCAGATCGGCCGGATTGATGTCGATTTCGTCTACAGCATCGACTTCCGGCATGATCGCCACGGTACAGGCTGAGGTGTGCACGCGGCCTTGCGACTCGGTTTCCGGTACCCGTTGCACGCGGTGCGTGCCGGATTCGAATTTTAGTTGCGAATACACGTTTTGGCCGGCTACTCGCATGATGACTTCTTTAAAGCCGCCGTGTTCGCCGCGGTTCTCGTTGATAATCTCGGTGCTCCAGCCTTGCCGTTCCGCATAGCGTTGATACATCCGTGCGAGGTCGCCGGAGAAGATCGCCGCTTCGTCGCCACCGGTGCCGGCGCGTACTTCCAAAAACACGTTGCGGTTGTCGTTCGGGTCTTTTGGCAGCAGCAGGATTTGTAGTTGTTGGGTCAATTCCTCGCGTTGGGCTTCGGCGGCCTGGATTTCTTCTTTGGCCATTTCCCGTAACTCCGGGTCGCTGTCTTTAGCCATTTCCTGGGCTGATTCGAGATTGGCTTCGTTTTCCTGATAGATTTTGTAACAGGCGACCAGCGGCTCGATTTGCGCGTATTCCTGGCTCAGGCTGCGGAATTGGTTTTGATTGCTTTGTACTTCCGGTTGTGACAGTAGGGCGGTGATTTCTTCGAAGCGTTCGCCGAGGTTTTCCAGTTTGGTTTGTATCGAGGGTTTCATTCAGTGGCTTATCGTAATTTGAAAATTTCGCGGGAAGCGGCGATCAGGTCGTGGCGTTCGTTGGCGCCGGCCTCGCGCAGTTGCGCGCAGGGTGTATGGATCAGTTTGTTGGTCAAGGTGTAAGCGAGGCGCTGTAATACTTCGTCGGCGGCTGCGCCGCTGTTGAGTTGGGCTAAAGCTTTTTGCAAGGCTTCGTCGCGAGTTTGCTCGGCCTGAGTGCGGAAATCGCGGATGGTTTCCTGTGCGCCTTGAGAACGTAGCCAGGCCATAAAGTGTTCGACTTGAGTGTCGATAATTTCCTCGGCCTGCTCGGCGGCGCGGCGGCGCGAGTCCATGTTTTGATTGACGGTGTTTTGTAGATCGTCAACCGTATACAGATAAACATCGCGTAGCTGCGCAACTTCGGCTTCGATGTCGCGCGGCACGGCCAAATCGACCATGAACATCGGTTTGTGCTTGCGGATTTTGATCGCGCTTTCTACGCGGCCTTTACCAAGGATCGGCAATTGGCTGGCGGTGGACGATACGACAATGTCTGCTTCCGCCAAGTGATTCGGCAACTCGGCGAGGTTGATCGCGTAGCCGTTGAACTGCATCGCCAAGGCATGGGCTTTGTCGTAAGTGCGATTGGCAATGATGATGCGGCCGATGCCGTGTTGGTATAGATGGCGGGCGGTGAGTTCTATCGTTTCGCCGGCACCTATCAATAAAGCGGTTTGTTCGCTGAGTTTGTCGAAAATTTGTTGTGCCAGTTGCACGGCGGCAAATGCGACAGACACCGGGCTGGAGCCGATGGCGGTGTCGGTGCGGACCTTTTTAGCAGCGGAAAACGTGTGTTGAAATAATTTGCTGAGATTTCGACCCAAGGTGCCGGCTTGTGAAGCGGCATGGTAGGCGGTTTTCATTTGGCCGAGAATTTGCGGCTCGCCCAGGATCATCGAATCCAGTCCGCAGGCCACGCGGAACATATGTCTTATCGATTGGCTATCTTTGTAGCTGTAAAGATAAGGAGTGAAGTCGGCGGGTTTGATCTGTTTGGTGTCGGCTATCCAATTTACCAACGAGGATTGGTTGTCGCTGTCGGCCTGATAGTAAAATTCGGTGCGATTGCAAGTGGATAGAATGGCCGCCTCGCTGATTTCGCGAAGATTCCACAAGTTTTTCAGCGTGTTATCGAGCATGTCCGTCGGGAACGCCAAGCGTTCGCGGATGGCGACCGGCGCTGTATTGTAATTTATCCCTACGGCAAGAAGAGTCATCGGTTGCGAACAATAGCACAAGAAAAGTGCACTATTTTAAGGAATGCGCTGTTTTTGTCCAAATACAATGAAACGACAGTCTGATTCAGGGGCTTTTTCTGGTAATCTATCGACAATAGTTTTTCAAAAGTGGGTCAATTGATTGCATGAAAAAATGGATAGCCATCGCAATGTTTTTATCGATGTCAGGATGTGCGGTTTCTCCTGAGAAAGAGCCTGAGGCAGAAGGTTTGCCAGTCAAGCCTGAGGGTTTGGAAAGCAGAGTTAATCGCAACACAGTGATCGACGAAGAGGTGCTGTATTTGCTGATGGCCGCGGAATTGGCAGGGCAGCGTAATCAGTACCATTTGGCCATGGATGCTTATTTGCAGGCCGCTAAGCGAGTGGATGATCCGCGGATTGCGGAGCGGGCAGTCAAAATCGGTTTGTTTTTAAAAGACGAGCAGCGTACCCGTGAGGCCTTGACGGTTTGGTTGTCTAAGGACGGTAAGAATTTAGCGGCGAGAAAGTTTGCCGTGTTACTGGCGATTAAAAATTCAGATCAAAAGGCGGCTGTCGAAAATCTCAATGCCATGCTGGCAGATGATCCGGCCGGTTTTGAGGCTGGTGTGCTGGAAATGACCAAGTTGATGGAAAAAGAAGGTCGCACACAATTTACCTATGACGTGTTGGAAGAGTTGGCTGTTGAGCATCCTAATCAAGCCAGTGTGTTTTTCTTGCAGGCAGTTTTGGCGTCGGTTCTGCAAAATAACGAGTTGGCCCAGCAGAAAGTTAATCAAGCATTGTTAATCCAGCCTGATTGGAATAAGGCTGTGATCTTGCAGGCACAGCTGGCCGGACGCTCCGGCGACTTGTCTAAGGCGCGCGCCTCTTTGGAAAAGGCGCTTAAGGCGGCGCCGGAAGATAGGATGCTGAGAAAGATGTTGTTGGAAGTGTTGGTTAACGGTCACGACTACGACGATGCGATAAAGCTTTGCCAGAGTGTGCTGGAAGACAAGCCGGATGATGCTGAAACGCTGTTTACCTTGGCTTTGGTATATATGCAGCAAAGCCAGATCGATAAGGCTGAAAACGTACTTGAGAAGTTGCTGAATAATCCCGAGTGGGAAGGGCAGGCTAGTTTTTACTTGGGCAAGATTGAAGTTGATCAACAGCACCCCGATAAGGCATTAACTTGGTTTGATCGGGTGAGCGACGGCAATTACGCATTCGACGCGGATATGGCAGCGGTGTCTTTGTTGATGAATCAAAAACGCTTCGACGAGATCGAGGCCCGCATCAAGCGCATGGATAACAAATATCCTGAGCATCATTTGCGGGTCTTGATGGTTAAGGCAGAGCTCTACAATCAATTGGGTAAATACCAGGAAGCTTTTGATGTTCTGACACTGGCTTTAAAAGACATGCCCGATAATCGCGAAGTGCTATATGCCAGGGCATTGGTTGCCGAGCGCTTGGATAAGCTGGATGTGCTTGAATCCGACCTGCAGAAAATTTTAGAGAAAAAGCCGGACGATGTGGGGGCGCTGAATGCGTTGGGTTATACGTTGACCGATAGAACGCAACGCTATGAGGAGGCGGCCAAATATTTGGAGCGCGCTCTCAGTTTGCAGCCCGATGAGGCAGTGGTAATAGACAGCTACGGATGGTTGCAGTTTAAGCTTGGAAAGCCCGAGCGGGCGCTGGAGTTTTTGCGTAGAGCCTACGAGAAGCAGCCGGAAAATGAAATTGCCGCGCATATTGCCGAAGTGCTTTGGTCTTTGGGTGAGAAAAAGGAAGCAAAAGAGCTTTTCGACAGTGTTTATAAAAAATCTCCTGATGACGAATATTTGTTGGAGTTT
>Ga0160182_128027_pt1 | contig 42401 bp, 41 predicted proteins | sample met14sa_FD_108561 | JGI IMG/M metagenome (GOLD analysis project Ga0160182, IMG submission 108561) | Synthetic bacterial communities of pure cultures from sediment of Lake Washington, USA, under high oxygen condition - MT... | ecosystem: Engineered > Modeled > Simulated communities (microbial... >... | reverse complement strand
TGTCGTTCACTTGGCCTCAAGAGCAGGGAAACTAGAAACCAATCAATGGATTCAGAAAATTAAATTTATGAAAGTGTCACGGCTTTAGTGGAAGGATTTTTGGGGGGGGCTTAATGAGGAAAACGGTTGGCTGTTTATTTCAATCGATTCTGACCCCATTGATCTTGGGTTCGGCTCTCAACTACTAACCCAATAATGGTCTGGATTGGAAATAAATGTTCACATTATCTGTAAAAACGTATTCATACCTCCATTACCATTCAGTCGCTCGGTTGGTATTTTTAACTATTTACGTTTTTCTATTATCCGGGTGTGCAATCGATAATTTTGGATTAGTTAAAGTGCAGCATTTTGAAAATGAAACCGTACATATGATTAGTAAGGAGTCATGGGGAGCTTACTTGAGTACCAATAACGCAGATGCCGGGCTTATGTTCGGACATATGAAGAGAATTCTGCTTTATCCAAAAAATCTAAGCCCTTCGGAATTACGCTTGGATAATTTATTAACAACAGTACAACAGGATCAATTTATTGAAACGGAAAACGATAACCTGGATGCTTTCATTACCCGTTCACCGATTGCCTGGATAACCAACAACCAAGGGCTTATATTCAATACAAATCAATTTCGGCTTGGCATAACTTTGGGATTGGAATCGCATGATGCTATCAGATTACCCAGAGATTTTGAGGGAGTTTTTGTTTTTAAATACAGTTTGAATGGAAAAGTTCAAGCGTATTTTTACCGGCAGTTACCACCTGATTAATTGCTAACTAATCGATTTATATATAATTCAAAATACTGTAAAGGAGAGGTCAATGAGAAAGCTATTATTTTATGGCTTGCTATGCAGCCAGCTTTATGGTTGCCCGGCGAAGCATCTGGTTTATGCTCACGATACATCAATAGGAATAGATGTGGCAGCGAGTACCGAAGGAACTGGACGTATGATGTTCGGATATGATCGAGATACCTTTGCGATCGTACCGCGTAAAAGTGATGGAGAGGCCATGACATTGGTGTCATTCGGTTGTGTTTATGCAAAGGGCTTAAGCAAAGTAAATTTCAATCACTTTGTTGCAAGTGGAAAGGCAGCAAAAAATATTGCTCAATCCGAACCTGGATTAACGACCATCAATAATGCCTTGTATGGAGGGACGCGGGAATGCAACCAATAATTAGAACTATCGTTATCTTGGTCAGCCCGTTATTGCTTCCATCATGCAGTAATGCGTTATATTTTTACGAAACTGATAAGATTTCTTTATTAGTCGAGGCTCGCCCTGATTCATCCCAACCAATACAGGGAAATTTAGGTTTAAAGCAAAGGGTAGCCTTGGTAACGCCAGCAACGAAAAACCCGGAAGGAGATGCTCTTTCAGGAATCAGTAGCTTCAGATTCAAGATAGCGGAAGAAACAGGTTTTAATCCTGTCACTATCCAATCGGCTTTTATTACGGGTGATGCTGCATCCTGTTTAAATCAAGAACAAACAGCGATAGCCGCGAGTATTCTGGCGCTATCCGGCGAACTGGAGAAACAAAATGCCGCAATTGCTAAAATCAGCACACTTTCTAAAGATGAGTTGGAACAATTATTTATATGCTTTGGCTATCCAAATAATAGATCACAAAATCTCGCCAAAAGATACGAAGGTCTAACCGAAGAGGATTTTAAAAAAAAATTTAAATCCGATTTTAGATTCGAAGCAGAACCAATGCTGAACAAATACGAACAGTGTACTAAAAAAGCCCCCATATAAATTTAAGAGGAATTAATTATGCTTTTGAGAATTCATCTCTGTAAAAGTGAAGCCAGTGCTGATGCCCTGATCGCTTTTCTGCAAACCGATCCGGACTTTGGTGGTCAGAACCTTCGTAAAATGATCGATCCAGATATTATGGTTCGTGACCATAGTGAGAATTTGGCTGCTCCCAAATTAGTGAATTTTAATAAAGTTTGTGTTGTTTATGAGGAATAGCTGATAGGCGGCTTTACCTGGCAATTCGCTAAGATCTATTTACCTTACTGCTTGGTGTGCAACAGTAAGGAACGTGCATGAAATAAGATGTCTCAAGAGACATCTAGCTCCTCCTTTGGGGCAGGCGGTTGGGAGGATTTTATAAATCAGGGGGGATATGCTGCTCGTACCTTGGAAGACTGTTAATAGGCCTACAGGACTACTTATACATATTATCAAAAGTAGAGTTAAAGAAAATGACAGTCAAAAGAAATTATAAACCTGTAAAAATAAACGATAAAACGACTATAGAAATAGGCAATGCAATTTCAACAAAAATGGCGCTTGAACTATGCAAGCATTATGGAGTCGGGCATTTGGTAATACGAATTGAGGAAGATCAAGGCGCTTTCAAAGCGTGGATTTTCGATGGCGCATCATGATTCCTGATGGCCTTTTTTCGAAAGTTGTCGGCATCCCCAACCTGACGGAAATAGCGCTGAAGCATGATCTTAAATATGCTTATGGAGCCCCCGGTAACAAGGAAGAAAAATTGCAAGCGGATAAGGAATTTGAATTGGAACTACTTAAAGATGGCGCTTCACCAGAAATTGCAGAACTCATGTTCAAAGCTGTCGACATTTTCGGTGACGGGCTGATGAAAACCAGTTTTTCATGGGGGTTTGCCCGAAAATAGCAAAGTATTTGTTTTCTACGGCATCTTTATGTCGGATGCCGAGAATGTAACATCGCGGCGTACTGCAACACATTTTCACGCATAACCTGGAAATAAGGAGAACCAACATGGCATCAATAAACACACCATTAGGCCCGGTCGCAGCAGTTCCATATCCTGGCCGAATCGTCAAGGTCGGCGACGCGGACCTGAGTATCGTAAAGAAGATTGAGCAGCGCTTAAATGCCGTCGGGTGTGGGCCGATCGCCGAAGATGGCGTTTTCGACAAAGCCGAAACCGAACGAGCAGTCAAGCTATTCCAGGCGCGTTTCACGGATGACCAGGGCAACCCGCTTAAAATTGACGGACAACTCGGACCGCTCACGTGGGGCGCAATGTTTGGCAAGTCGACCGTACCCTCCACTCTTCAAGCTCCCTCGCCGCTTACTAAGGCGGTGATCGCTTTTGCCAATACCCAGATAGGCGTGTTGGAAGACCCCCTTGGGTCCAATACAGGCCCCGAGGTTGATAAGTATCTCGCCTCCGTCGGGCTGGTTCATCACGACCCCAAAAACTTCTGGTGTGTCGCATTCACGTATTTTTGTTACCAGCAAGCGGCGCGTCAACTTGGCCTCCCCAACCCACATGTCAAGACCGCTGGGGTGCTAGCTCATTGGAACAAAGCGAAGAACCAACCAGGGGCTTCGCGCATTACGAAAACCGATGCTGTTAACAATCCCGGTCTAGTCACGCCCGGCTCGTTATTCATTATCGATAACGGTGGTGGGTTCGGCCATTCCGGAATAGTTACCGGCGTCGTGAGCGGTCTGCTTGAGACAATAGAAGGAAATACCAACCCCGGAGGCTCCGCCAATGGTATCGGAGTTTTCAAACGCAACTCACGCAAGATTAACAGCATTAACAAGGGGTTCATTGAGTACATTTAATTTTGGCGGATAAAGAAGAAAATCGATTTGCCTGTACCAAATAGGATACTGTTGGCAAAGTCAGCAACTCAAATTAACTATACAGCCATGGGTAGACAGACGATGGAGCCGTTTGTCCACTGCGAATGATAGGTCCATAGCATATCGAATGCAGTTTGCGGGTCAGGTGTTTCGTGGTGTAGTTACAATTGGCCAAATCGAACGGGCAGAAAACAATAAACAGGAGCTCACCATGAAATTCAAGAATAAATGTTCTTTCTACTGAAGCTGGCACTTTAGCCTGAATTAGAGAATTATCGAGAAATGGGAAGATTGTTATGGGCATTGTAAGACCTATCTTGGTAGCGATCATAATAGTTGCTCCGAGTATCGCTATTGGAGCAAGCTTCAACTGCTTGAAGGCTGGCACCAGCGTTGAGAAGACCATCTGCGCTAGCAAGACGCTCTCTAGCTTGGATGAGCAACTCGCCAAAGCGTACAAGTCCGTCATCTTGTTAAGTGACCATCCTGATGTCGATAAAAGCCATCAGAATGAGTGGCTACGCAACATCAGAGACAAGTGCCAAAACGAGGCTTGCCTAAAAAACGCCTATGAGCGAAGGTTAGCTCAGCTTGCCGCAACCCAGCAGGCAGATTGGGAAACTTTTCGTGATGAGAATCTAGGCATTGAGTTCGCCTACCCGACCAACCGAAAAGTAAAGATCGGCTGTCGCGGTAGCAAGAACTGTATCGCACTCATTGGTAAGCCTATGCCGAACAGCGAGTATATTATCGCGTTCGAAGTGTTTGAAGGTGACCTGGAAAAGATTGCCGTTGAACAAGCCGTTTTCGAAAAAATCAACAACGTCTGGATTGCCAAAGGGCGTTTTAGTGAACATTCGGTGGCGCCGCTGGCAGGACTTGGCTGGCAAGGCATCAAATCCACAGTGAGCTGTGGAATTTCCGACAGTACCGGCTTTCATGCAGGTGCAGGTGAATGCTTATGGGTGGTTCTTAGTAACGGTAGGCGCTCAGTGGTTGTTGATACACAGGGAATTGTCGGTAATGATGAAGCATCCATGCGGTCTATTCAGTCTCTTCGGTTGAGCAAGTGAAAATACTCAATAAAAACGCTACTCTAAGACAGTTCCTACTGTATAGCATTGAGTAACGGAAGTGGGAGTTTTAGAGTTACCGTAGCCGGATTGCTTCAGCACTGTATCTCAAGCAGGGACTGCCCATATACTGGCTTGAGGCATTTGGGCCAGTGCATTTTGGCGAACACTTGACCCCAGGCATTAGGCTACAAGGGAAAAAGGTTTTCCGTATTCTCCAAACATTAAACACAGAGGTAAGTACCCATGGATATCAAAGACATCATAAAAGCGGTCGAACGCGTCGCACCCAGTGCGCAAGATAATTACTTGGACGCGATCCGTGGAGGGGATGCGCTGTTCAAGACCCACAACATCACGACACCCCTGCGCATGGCCCATTTCCTGGCCCAAGCCCTGCACGAGACCGGTGGATTCAGAATCCTGCGCGAGAACATGAATTACTCGGCAAGGCGCATGATTGAAATCTTCGGGGTGGGCCAGCACTCCGCTGCGGTAACGAATGCGGAGGCGTCCAGACTGGCCGGTAATGAGCAAGCCATCGCCGAAAGAGTATACGGCCTCGGCAATCCACGCAAGGCGCACGAACTCGGCAATACAAATCCGGGCGATGGGTTCCTCTACCGGGGTAACGGTATCCTTCAGACGACTGGACGCGGCAATCATAAGCTTATGGGAACCGCTGCTGGAGTCGATTTCGAAGGCCACCCCGATTTGGTGACCGATCCCAATCATGCCCTGAAGCCCGCCCTGATTGAGTGGACCCAGAATAATCTGAACGACTTCGCGGACAAGAACGACATCCGCACCATCACCCGCAAGATCAACGGCGGTTTCAATGGCTTACCTGAGCGTAAAGCCTGGTTTGACAAGGTTTGGCTCTTGCTAAAAGATGCTGGCGATCCTGTGGAGGATTTTGAAATAGGTGACGGCGAGGACGACGTAAAGCAGCTTCAGAAAGATCTCAACGCTCTTGGCGCTGATCCCCAGCTCACCGAGGATGGCCGCTATGGCCCAAACACGGAACAGGCTGTGCGTGAATTCCAAGCCGCTGCGGGAGTTAAGGCTGACGGCATCGCCGGCCCTGTCACCGAAGCGGCAATCAAGCTGAGGCTCGACACGATCAGAGGGCGCTAGGGCCTGAAAACCGACTGCTCAAGAGGGAGCTCGCCCTATACCGAACGAGCCTATTTAACCTTGAGCCAAAGCGGGACGACAAGTAAATTGGGGCAGATTCTGAGGGGGGCTCCACGAATTAATCTTCTTCCAATGCTTCCAAATGAAATTGGCGGGGTCGGGCATGCTGTTTATAACCGACATTTTCATGATCCAATATGGCGACGGATTTTGGGGTTGCCCAACGTTGCCTCATTATAGGATGCTGGAATGTCAGACGCAAAAAGCCGCATCCGACCTACTGCTTGTTTGACTGGCTAGAGAGTTAAACGGCCAGGTAGGATTGTTTTTGGGCAGAAAGAGATAACAAACCCCACTACAGATTAGGAGAACGACATGCAAAAACATAAAAGGTTTTTTCCCCTGTACTTTGCAATCATTTTCACTGCATTGACGGTAAGCGACAGACTAGCAGCCGAAGCGACACTGGGGCATTTTCCACTTTGTGAAGCGTCTGCTGCTTTACTGGTGACTTGTCCGAGCGGGAAAGGCGAGTGTCTTTTGGTAGGCGACAACGAACAGAAAAAGGAACTGTACCTGTTCCCCGTTAAGGACCAAAAACTGGATTTCGACAAACAAAGCGCTTTCGACCTGCATCTGCAAGACGACAAAGAGATCTCGGACATCGAGGCGCTCGCCAGCGTTTCGGATGACGTAATTCTGGCTTTTGCCTCTCATAGTCGCAACACCAGCTGTGAGGGCAAGAAAGATCGCCGTCAGTTCGGGAAGGTTACTTTGTCGAAGTCAGAAACGGCGGTCGTGGACACCTTACAAACCAAGAAGGTCACCTGCAAACACCTGTTTGATAACAGTGTGTGGGACGCACCAATGAAAGCAACATGTCAAGCGATAGACGCCGCTGATGAAAAAGCGGCGCAGATTGACGAAGCCGTGCAAGCGAAAAAATTAACCAAGGATGCTGCAAAAGCCGATTGCAATGCAGTGAACGCTTACAATGCCGAAGGCGCTGTCGCTATCCACACCCCTAAAGGGACAGACGTGTGGATCGGGTTGCGGGCTCCGTTGCTGCCTACACACCCCTCTCAACCCGAGAAAAAAAATCTGGCCATCCTGCTCCACATGAAAGATATAACAGACTACACGTTTGACCGCGTGGCGTTCGTGGATTTGGGCGGGCGCGGTGTACGAGACCTGTCTTCCGACGCAACCTCTATTTGGGTGATCGCCGGTCCCCCTGAAGATCGAAAAGAACCAGAAAAGTTTGAGCTACGGCGTTTTCCAAAATCGGCCTTGGACAAAACAGAAGTTATCAATTCAGAGTTTATTCAACCTTTGCCCTCTTCATCTGAAGGCTTGGCGATTTCCCAAAAAACTGCATACGTCGTCATTGATGGAGAGATGGGCAAAGACGGGGTCTGCAAAAAGTCGGCTGGGTACGAGATTGTGTCCTTGCCCTAGATTGCCGTTTGACATAACGCCATGAAGGAAAAAGCTCGCGGAGCGGGCACGGGTTGATGGATTTCGCTCTTGCTCTACCCATCCACTTGCCGATAAAGTGTTTGTTCTGCATGAATCAGCGTGAAGCTGAATGCGACGACAGCATTAATTATGCCGACTGTGCGCGAACGCTGGATTTGAGTTTTAAAGTCGGCATACACGGTCTGCCGCTGATGGGTTGCGGCGACTGGAATGACGGCATGAACCGTGTGTCGGTCATCTGGGCAAAGGTGAGAGCGTCTGGCTCGCCTGGTTCCTGATCGCTACCTTGTCTGAATTTGCCGGGCTGGCCCAGGCGCGCGGCGACACCGAACACGCCGTAGCTTGGCATGCACATGCGGCCAAGCTACAAGCGGCGGTGGAAGCGGAAGGCTGGGATGAGTCCTGGTACCGGCGCGCCTATTTCGATGACGGTACGCCGCTGGGATCGGCTTCCAACACCGAATGCCGCATCGATTCGCTGGCCCAGAGTTGGGGCGTCATTTCCGGCGCCGCCGACCCCGAGCGGGCGCGGCTGGCGATGAATTCGGTTCGGGAATACCTGATCCAATACGGCGATGATCTGGTGTTGCTGTTTACGCCGCCCTTCGATAAGACACCGCTGGACCCCGGTTATATCAAAGGCTACTTGCCGGGCGTCCGGGAAAACGGCGGGCAATATACCCATGCGGCGGTCTGGTGCGTTATCGCCTACGCAATGCTCGGCGACGGCGATCAGGCGGCAGAACTCCTGCACATGCTGAACCCGATCAATCGCAGCGCTAACCGGACCGGAGTTTATGCCTACAAAGTCGAGCCGTATGTGATAGCGGCGGACATCTACGCCGTACCGCCCCATGCGCGGCGCGGCGGTTGGACCTGGTATACCGGCGCTGCGGGATGGTTTTACCGTGCGGGTCTGGAATGGATGCTGGGCCTGAATATCCGCGCCGGTAAAATGCATTTCAATCCCTGTATTCCGAGTGAATGGCGTAGTTACACTTTACGTTTCCGGCACGAAGAAACTTGCTATGAAATCATCGTCAATAATCCCAATGGCGTGTCGAAGGGCGTGGTGTCGATTGAGTTGGACGGCGTGCCGCAATCGGGGGGCAGTATTCCGCTGCTGCACGATGGGAAGACGCATCAGGTGTTGGTGGCGATGGGGTGATTTTAGTTTCTACGGCGCTGCATCACTGTCCTTAAGTACGCTAGTTTCCACCGGTGTAGGGCGCGCCGTGCGCGCCAAGGATGAAGCTTCGTCATCCGGGTTCCCAAGCTGGAGCTTGGGAACCCGGATAAACAGGCGGGACGTGTGACTCGCGGCACAACGCATGGGAATGGGGTTAACGCTTAGCCCGCGATCAACAGCTTCTCGAACTCACCCGCGGCCACCGGTTTCGAAAACAAATAACCTTGTCCGTAATCGCAACCGGCTGCCATCAGTAAATCGCACTGCTCCTGTGTTTCTATGCCTTCTGCGATTACCTTGATGCCCAATTTATGCGCCATCACGATGATCGCTTCGCACAACGCCAGATCATTGGCATCAGGGCCAAGGTTACGAGTGAACGACTGGTCAATCTTGAGATAATCGATGTCGAATTTTTTCAGATAGGATAATGAAGAATAACCTGTGCCGAAATCATCCAGCGATACCTGAATACCGGCATCTCGGAAAGCCAGCAGTTGCCCGGTAATTAAAGCCCCGGCATCCATCAGCAGTCCCTCGGTAATTTCAATAACCACGCTTTCCCCTGGCAGGCCGAGTTCCCGCAAATGCTCGAACCAGGCCAGATGTCCATTGCCCTCTTTTTGAAATTGCACCGGCGATTTATTAATGCTGACCTGGAACTGCTCGTGGTGTTTGGTACGCCATTGCGCCGCCTGTTGCGCCGCCTCGCGAAACACCCATTCGCCGATGTCGATGATCATGCCGGTTGCTTCGGCGACCGGAATAAAATCGGCCGGGCTGATCAAACCGCGGGTCGGATGCTGCCAGCGAATCAGCGCCTCGGCTTTGTGAATGAAACCGGTGCTCAGTTCCACAATCGGCTGGTAAGCCAGCCAGAACTGGCCTTCGGCCATTGCATTGCGCAGGTCGTTGATCAGCCGCATTCGGGTCAGCGCGGCCTCCTGCATTGAGATGGTGAAGTAGTGGCGGCAGTTGCGGCCCTGATCCTTTGCGGCATACATAGCCTGATCGGCATTTTTTATCAGCACGTCGATGTCATCGGTATCTTCAGGATATAAGGTGATACCGATACTGACCGACACATAGGCAATTTCGCCCGCCAGCTCGAACGGTTTGGTCAGCTGGCACAGGATGTCCTGGGCAAGACGCTCGATACTGTCTTGCTCTTGCAATTCAGCCAGAATAATAGTGAATTCATCGCCGCCCAGACGTGCGACGGTATCGGTATTGCGTACGCAATTGAGCAGGCGTTGCGCCATTTCCTTGAGCAGCAGGTCGCCTTTGCAATGGCCCAGCGTATCGTTAACATCCTTGAAATGATCGAGATCGAGAAACAGCAATGCCAGCGGCAAGCCCACCCGCCGGGATTTCTTCATTTCCTGCTCCAGCCGCTCGTAAAACATGTGCCGGTTAGGCAGGCCGGTCAGCGAGTCGAAGTTAGCCTGCTGCCAGATGGTTTGTTCCGCATGTTTCTGGTCGGTGATATCCGAGAACGTCGCGACCCGGTGCCGCACCTTGTTTTGGTCGTCGTAAACGGTGTTAATCGTCAACCATTCAAGGTATGTTTCGCCGCTCTTGCGCCGGTTCCATATTTCCCCCTGCCAATGCCCTGTTGTTTCCAGCGCATGCCACATGATCTGGTAGAACGCTTCGTTTTGGTGTCCTGACTTGAGCAGCGTTGTCGATTGACCGACGGCCTCCTGCAATGAGTAGCCGGTCAGTTCGGTGAAGGCCGGATTGACGGTGACAATCCGGTTATCGGCATCCGCCACCATGATGGCTTCGCCAATCGCTTGATAAACCAGGTTCGCAAGCTTCAGTTTCTCTTCATTGCCTTTACGTTCGGTAATATCGATGAGTATCACGCGACAGGTCTGTTCGTCATCATTGGCAATGGCTTCGAACTGTATGATCAGCGTTGGACTCCGGTCGGCAGGGAGCAGGGTCAGCTCACAGCTTTGAGTCGTTTTGCCGGCAAACACGCCGGACAGGAAATCGTTGAAAACAGGCAGAGAATCAACGCTGATAAAGCTTGAAAAGCGCTGCTGTTTTAGCTGCGAACGGAATATTCCCAACTGTCTGGCGGCCCTGAGATTGATCTGCTGGATAGCGCCGAAGCAATCCAACGTAAGATAGCCGACCGGCGCCATGTCGTAGAGTTCGGTGTAACGTTCCAGGCTCGCTTCCACTTCAGTCTGCGCTGTAAGCAGTTCCTCGTTTTGCATTTCCAGTTCGATCTGGTGAACCCGTAATTCGTGCAGCAGTTTTTTTGCGTCCATTTCAATGCCGGATACGGTTGGCTGTTGTTGGGCAAGCTGTTGATTGGCGCGTCGGCGCAGCTTGTCGGCATCGGTAAATTGTTCGATTTTTTTTGTCACACGTTCTCTCTGTACATCGTAAATATCCCAATATTTTTGCAAGGTATTATAGACCGATGTCACCCACGCTAAGGAGTTTTTAGCACCAAGAAAACGAAAGCGCGTCGTCGTAGGTCGGGTTAGGCGCTAGCCGTAACCCGACACACACGCGCAAAATGTCGGGTTACGCTATCGCTAACCCGACCTACGCTTTTACAAATAAATGCCGTGCGTGGAATTATTATTCGCCTCCGAATTCCCCTGCCCCACCGAGCCGGTTTTCCGCTTATGGTGAGTAATGACCGTGCGGATAGCGACATACTGGTAAGGTTTGCCTTTCGCGTTTAAAAAAGGAACGATGGTGGTGTCTACCCAATAAAGCGAACCGTCTTTGGCGCGGTTACGGATTTCCCCCTTCCAGACATGTCCGTGTCCGATGGTTCTCCACAGGTTATGCATGAACTCTTTGGAGTGATACCCCGAATTGATAATACGGTGATCCTGTCCGAGCAGTTCTTCGCGCGAATACTTGGAGATGGCGCAGAACTTGTCATTCACATAGGTCATCTCCCCTTTCCGGTCGGTAATCGCTACAATCGCGTGTTCATTCAGCGCCAGCTCAAGATTTTTGGCGAGACTGATATCGACAAAGGTAATCACCACGCCGTCTATTACATTATCCATGGTGCGATAAGGCATGATGCGCACATCAAACCAGCGACCATCATGAGTCTGGATTTGCTTATCCGAAACCACCAGCGTGCGCAGCACTTCTGTTGCGTCCTGCTGTAGCAGTGGATAGTCCAAATCGGTCGTGATGTCGGATAACGGCCGCCCCTCGTCTTGCGGCAATAGTCTGAAGATCTGCGAGGTATGGGCGGTAAAGCGCCGCAGATGCAATTTGTTGTTGAGAAACACCGTAGCAATTTCGGTACTGTTAAGCAGGTTCTGCATGTCGTTGTTGACCCACTGCAGCGCATCCAGCTTGGCTTGCAGTTCCGCGTTCACGGTCAGCATTTCCTCGTTCACCGACTGCATTTCTTCCTTGGAAATGAGCATTTCCTGATTTGCGAACTGGCTCTCTTCATGACTGGATTTGAGCGCTTCCTGCAAAAACTGTATTTCATTGCGCAAGGTCTGTATTTCCAGCTGGGCCTGTTGCAGCGCTTCGGGCTGGCGGAGCTTGGCAATACGCTTGCGGGTATACGCCGTCGCGACATCGGTAAATACGATGATGACCTTGCCGCGCAATGCCTGCACCTGCTCGATCGCTTGCACGGTCACATTGACCGTATGCGTACCGCTTTCGCCTGTTATCTGTAGGCCTTCCAGGCGTACTGCCGTTAATTGCTGCAACGCCAGACGAATCGAACCGGTTAGCGCCTGACGCAAGCCCTCGCGCGCCATTGCATGGACGTTCAGGTTGGCTTTACCGGCAGAAGGTTCCAGATACTTGCCGGTGTGGCCGCTAAAATAAAGGATGTCGCCTTCGGCGTTGACCAGCACCGCTGCCGGGGCGTAATGCGCAAGCAACAGGTGATCCATCAGTTGTTGCAGATTGACGGGCAAGCTGCCGTCATCGACGGCCTGACGGGTGGCGGGCGCAGCGGTAAAATATTTATTTGGAAAGTTCACTTCAGGTTTCGGCAGAGGATTGTCAATGCGCCGGTAGAGCCGCACCTTGGCCTTGACCGGCGTAAACAGATAGCCGAAATTGCCGGTGCTTTCGGCAGATCCCAGCAACAACAAGCCATGGGGATTTAGCGCATAGTGAAACAGCGGCAACAGTTTTTCCTGCAAATCGACGGAAAAATAAATGAGCAGGTTACGACAACTTATTACATCCAGCCGGGTAAACGGCGGATCATTGATGATATTCTGCTGCGCAAAAATGATCTTTTCGCAGATTTCATTTTTTATCCGGTAACCGTTGTTTTCGGCGTAAAAGTAACGGGCCAGACGCTCCGGCGAAACATCGGCGACGCTATGGGCCGTATAAAATCCCTGGCGTGCATGTGCTATCGCATCCGCATCGAGGTCGGTGGCAAAAATCTGCAGCGGGTAGTGTGCGTCGGGCTTGGCCTGTTCGATCGCTTCAATGAAAATGATGGCCAGCGTATAAGCTTCCTCGCCGGTAGAGCAAGCGGGCACCCACACTCTGATTGTCTTGCCGTCCGGGTAGTTTGCTATCAGCGCGGGTATCGCGTCGGTCTTTAAAGTGTCCCATACCGCCGGATTGCGAAAAAAGCCGGTAACGCCAATCAGCAATTCCTTGAACAATAAATCCTGCTCCTGCGGGTTTTCGCGCAGATAACGGACATAAGTGGCGATATTATCGAGCTGATGCAGTTCCATGCGTCGTTCAATGCGACGGTACATCGTACTTTTCTTGTATAGCGAAAAATCATTGCCGGTCCGGACGCGCAGCAGCACGGCAATTTTTTCCAAAGCGCTCAGGGAGCTACCTTCCAATAACTGCCCTGAACTGGCCAAAGCATCCCTGTGGGGATGCTGGAGATAATTGATGATATGCGCAGGCAGTTCTGCCGCGGGACCTATAACATCGGCTAACCCCGCCTCAATAACGCTACGCGGCATACTGTCGTATTTGGCTGCGACGGGGTCCTGCACCAGCACCAGACCGGATTTCTCCTTGATGGCGCGCAGGCCCAGCGTACCATCCGAACCCATGCCCGAAAGCAGGATGCCGATGCTTTGATCGCGCCGATCTTCGGCAAGGCTACAGAAAAAAGCATCAATCGGCAGACGTAATCCGCGCGGTGCAATCGGGTCGAACAGGTAAAGCGTGCCGTGCAGGATGGACAGCTCTTTATTCGGAGGATTTATATAAATGCAATCCGGCTTTATTTTCATGCGATTTTGGGCTTCTAATACCGTCATCGCCGTTGTGCGTTGCAGCAATTCGGCCATCATGCCTTTGTGGTTGGGATCGAGATGCTGAACGACGACGAAAGCGACCCCCATGCTATCAGGCACATGACTGAAAAATTGTTCGAGCGCTTCAAGCCCACCGGCCGAGGCTCCGATACCTATAATCGGCAGTAGCCTGTCCACGCCGAGGTAAGCAGAATCAGTCGAGGTATCCAGAGAGAATGAGCCGTGGACGGCGGTTGGTTTATCCATGCAAGGTTCCTGCTATCTTTATGGTTGTATGGCTGCTTATGCTTTTTTGCTTGTCAAAACTCTGTTTTTTAAATCGCCTCTCCCTGACCGGAGAAAAGAGACGATGCCTTGTTGATGTGCAACGGATGTCTATTTTACACCGCCCTTTCTGAAGCTGTTTAAAAACAGGCTAATTCAAGATTGCATTCAATCTGCATAGGAAAATCGGTGACAGCGTATCGGCCTGATTATTTTTCTTCCTGCAACCAATTGATTTCTCTAGCGGTTTGTTCGCCAATAACACATTCGTCCAAACTGGCCGCCATGCGCATGCCGGTTTCCGACAGGGGGATGCGGCCAACCATGATTTCAGCCTTGGTTTGCGGATAAAGGGGCGACTGCTCCGGGTCGGCATAGCCTGTTGGAAACAGGGCGCGGTTATCGGCAGCGTACTTGTCCGTTGCCCCGACCGTGTGCAGCAATTCGTGGGCAATGACAATGTTGTTTTGCTGATCCTGGTCGATAGAGGCAAAGGCATGGATCACGGCTGCCAAGCCTTTGTCGAGTCCCAGAGAATGTTGCAGGCTTCTGCCTTCGACGGCGGTATGATAAAGCACAAAAACACGGATACGGCGCATATCTGAATCCGAATCGGGCGTGTTTTTATAAGTCCAATAGCGAAACTTAAGCCCCCACCAGATAATTGAAGCATACCCCGAACCGGGTAGCGGCGCTTCGGGCGGCTGTACTGTCAACACGGGTCCCATCTGTATTTGGGTGGGCTGCCGGGTAATGAGCTTATATTTTTCGCTTTGCTGCCGCATAAACCGATCAACCGGCTCAAAAACGCCCGCGTCCAGTTCATTGATATATTCATTGACGGCCGGGCTATTGTTATCGCCATTGATGCGGTAAATCACCACGCTTAAAGGTTCGGTCCACGATCTGGATTTTAGTTTTTGGTTTTTTGCATAAAAAGCCACGACGACAAATACGGTCAGTAAAATAAGGATGCGGATAATTTTGAATAGGGTCATGGCTAATACACCATAGAGGAAATAGGGAATGCGTTGAAAGGATGCTGCATTTATTTATGGATTCAGGATTTTAATAGTTTCGCTGAGCCGGAAAAAGCCATTACTCCTCGTTCCTGCGCGCTGCGTCACTGCCATTAAGTTACAAATACGCTGGTTCCCATGCTCCAGCTTGTGAACCGCTCCAGCTTCGCGAGACGGGAAGCTGGAGCTTCCCACACCGAATTCCCAAGCTCCGGCTTGGGAACCAGACTCCCACGGCAAATCATTTTTATTAACTCCCTGAGAAATCCATTTCAACTTTACCATCGACCAGTTTCAGGTTGGCGTCAAACTCTGTACCTTTAGCCGATTTAAAGCCTTTTAACATCCCCGTCTCCCCTTTGCTTAGTATTTTTTTAGCCATCGCTGCGGTGATTTTTTTATGCGCCACGGTTTTCCAGATCGTCATTTTGCAACCGTTGCGCCATTCGCTACAGCTGTAGGCTTTTACGGTTTCAATGATTTTGCCGTTACATAATGGGCAATCGGCAATGGCCTTTTTTACTACAGAGCGCTTTCCCGACTCGGCTTTAACATAGCCTGTTTCGCCCAATTTATTGAGGGTCAGTTGGGCATTGAATACCTCATCGTCCAACTTGACCGCGTAACTGTGCAGGGTTCGGCTGTTTTGCAGTAATTGACAGGCCATGTCCATGGTGACCGGTACGCCATACATTTCCTTCCATAACACAAATTGGCAACCGGCTTTCCAGTCGCTGCACCCATAACCTTTCCTGCCTTCGATAACGGGTTTTTGGCACAACGGACAGTCGCCCAAGCGGCTTTGGTCATAAAGCGGCCGGTCCGATTCGTCTTTTATTTTCTGGGTAAAGCGGATGATTTCGGTCATGAACTGATCGGCATCGTAAGCGTTGTGTTCTATTTTTTTGAGCTTGGCTTCCCACTCGCCGGTCATGGCCGCCGACTTAAGCCTGTCGTCGGCGATGATGGAAATAAGATGCCGTCCCGATTCGGTGCTGACCAGGGTCTTTTTTTGCCGCTGGATGTAGTTCCGCCTGATTAACACCTCAATGATCGAGGCTCGGGTTGCCGGTGTGCCGAGCCCCTTTTCTTTTAGCGCTTCCTTGAGTTGTTCGTCGTCGCAGGTTTTGCCGGCCGATTCCATGATGCTCAGCAAGCTCGCTTCGTTATACGGCTTGGGCGGCGTGGTTTTGCCCTGATTTATCGACGGCTGATGCGGACCGGTTTCGCCTTGTACAAAGTTGGGCAGGATTTTTGACTCTTTATCGGACGTCTTTGACGCATCATTTTTATACAAGGCCTGCCAGCCGGGCGATTCGATAATCGTACCGGTGGTTTTGAATTTTACTGTTGTGGGGGCGACTTCAGTCGCCCTTTGACCCTCCGCTTTCTCACTGACTGGGCGACTGAAGTCGCCCCCACAAACATCTCCCCTACAAACCTCGCCCAGAACCGTGGTAATTTGCTTGATGCAGGGCGGATAAAAAGCCGCAATAAAGCGCTGGACTATCGCTTCGTAAACTTTGGCTTCGTTACCCGACAGCGAACCCGGCAATGCGGTCGTGGGGATAATGGCATGGTGATCGGTGACTTTGGCGTCGTTGAATATACGGCTGCTCAGCGTCAGTTTATCGAGATCAATCGGCTCAATCTGCCGCTCGAATCCGGATCGTAATTTCACCAACAAAGGCTTCATGCCCGGCTTCATATCGTTGGTTAAACAACGGCTATCGGTACGCGGATAGGTGACGTGTTTTTTCTCGTATAACTGCTGGGCGGCGCTTAAGGTTTGATCCGCAGTCAGGCCGTGGCGAATGCTCATGTCTTTTTGCAGATCGGTCAAATCGTACAATAACGGCGGGCTGAGCGTTTCCTTCTTGCCCTTGACCTCGGTAATCCGGAAATCCCGGTCCGAGATTTGGCTTAACCGGACTTCCGCGCCGGCTTTGTGGTCGAAGCGCCCGCCGACATATTGAAAATCGGCGTCCCGGTACAAGGTATGCAATTCCCAGAAATCCTTGGGTATGAAACCGGCGATGTCCGAATCTTTTTGCACGATCAGCGCCAGCACCGGCGTTTGCACCCGGCCTATCGTCCATAAGCCGCCCTGCCGGCCGAACTTGAGGGTGTACAGCCGGGTGGCATTCAAGCCGACAATCCAGTCCGATTCGCTGCGGCATTTGGCCGCGCGATAAAGTCCGTCGTAGGCATGGCCTTCCTGCAACGTTGCAAAACCTTTGCGTATCGCGTCGTCGGTTAAGGAGCTGATCCACAGGCGTTTAAACGGTTTTTGCAGGCACTCCGCCCAAGACAGAATGTACCTGAAAATCAACTCCCCTTCCCTTCCGGCATCGGTTGCGCAGATGATTTCGTCGGCTGCCTTGAACAAGTGTTTGATGGTGTTCAGCTGTTTTTGCGCCGAGGCATCGCCCCTGGCTTTTAAGCCGAATTGTTCCGGAATGATGGGCAGGGATTCCAATGACCAGCGTTTCCAGGCGGGGTTATATTCATCCGGTTCTTTCAGTTCGACCAGATGGCCGAACGCCCAGGTAATTTGGTAGCCGTTGCCCTCAAAATAACCGTCGCGCTTGTTGCTGATACTCAGACATTTGGCTATGTCGCGGGCGACTGAGGGTTTTTCGGTCAGGATGACTTTCATGATGCTGGAATGATATTTAAAAAATTATCACCACGAAGACACGAAGTTCTATTTCTTCGTGTCTTCGTGGTGAATAAACAATCTTTAGTCGCCTGTAGTCAAAGACTCGTTACTTGATAATCTTGTAACACGGCAAATATTTCTTGCCCGGCAATTTCATCCGGTGTTGCACAACAAATGAGGCCAACAGGGAATCCATCAGCGCCATGATGTCCTCATCGCCGCGAATTTCGAAATGACCGTATTGTTCGATCGCGCGTATACCCTCGTCTTTTACGTTGCCCGCCACGATGCCGGAAAACACGCGGCGCAGGTTGGCGGCGAGCTGATGATTTTCCTGGTCTTTATGCAAAGCCAGATTTCTCATGTTTTCATGGGTCGGTATAAACGGCTGTTGAAACACATGGTCGATCTTAAGCTGCCAGTTGAAATAGTAGGCATCGCCCTTTTCTTTGCGAAATTGCCGCACCTGCTGGATGCCCGCCAGCATTTCTTGCGCGACCAGCACCGGATTATCAATAATGATTTGGTAACGCTGCTGCGCGGCTTCGCCCAGGGTGCCGGCAATAAACCGGTCGATTTCCTTGAAGTAATCTTCTGAACTGTCAGGCCCGGAAAAAATCAGCGGAAACGGCATGTCTTTATTTTCAGGATGCAGCAGGATGCCCAGTATATAAAGGATTTCCTCCGCCGTACCCGCGCCGCCGGGAAACACCACAATGCCATGCCCGGTACGGACAAAGGCTTCCAGGCGTTTTTCAATATCCGGCAGGATCACCAGGTCGTTGACGATAGGATTAGGCGATTCGGCGGCAATAATGCCGGGTTCGGTTATCCCCAAATACTGGCCGTTTTTTATCCGCTGCTTGGAGTGACCGATGGTTGCTCCTTTCATCGGGCCTTTCATCGCGCCCGGTCCGCAGCCGGTGCAAATATCCAGACTGCGTAGTCCCATCTCGTGACCGACCGTCTTGGTGTAATCGTATTCCTTGCGGCTGATAGAATGCCCGCCCCAGCACACCACCATATTGGGAGTGGTCATCGGACGCAGTATTTTGGCGTTGCGCAAGATGTGAAACACGGCGCTGCTGATGCCGTCCGAGGTGTTCAGATCAAACATCGGATTATTATTGATCTCGTCACTGACGTAGATAATGTCGCGCAGCACCGCAAACAAATGCTCGTTGATGCCTTTGATCATTTTGCCGTCGACAAAGGCATGGGCGGGGGCGGACTTGACGTCCAGCTTAATACCGCGCTGCTCCTGGACTACGCGTATCTCAAAATCGGGATAGCGTTCCAGCAATTCCTTGCCGTCATCCATAGTGCTGCCGCAATTCAATACCGCAAGCGAGCAATTGCGGAACAACCGGTACAATCCGCCCTGACTGGTATCGAGCAGCTTGGTTACTTCGGCTTTGGACAGCACATCCAGACGGCCTTCGGGGGTGATGCGTGCGTCAACGACTTGATGGTGTTTCATGATATTCCTTTTAGTTATGTCAGCGTGATTACCGGCTGTATTTAGCGGTAAACACAGCATGTCGATTCATTCGGCATTCAGCGATCTACAGATATTCTTTAGCCTGGGTTAACTATCATGGGCTATAAAAATGAATTCGATCACTAAAAAAATGCTGCTCATCGGTTTTGCGTTGCTGCCCAGCGCCTGTGCCCATTATCCACAGCAATATTCGTATTATCCCGGCAACGCTGCTTATAGCAGCGGATATACCATTATGCACAGAAACTATTACGGCGAAAGACCGGATCACTATGATCATGGCTATCGCCAAGGTCATGACTATTTTCCACATCATGACCGTCATGATCAATACAGCGTTCAGCGCCAATGGGGCAACAACCATACGGAACCCCGGCATCAACATGACAGGGGCCATGATCGTTCTTTTAGCGACGGAAATAGTCGCCAACATGACGACGACGGCGATAGTCATCACAATAATTTCGAGCGTAGAAACTATCATTAATAGGCTATCGGTCAATAAACGTCCCCCTTTAAATTTAGGGCCTTTATCCCTCATGGAAACACGACCTTCTAAATTATCAATGGCTATACTGGGCATTAGCCTCTATAATGCAACGCTTAGTAGGCAGCACTCCGTACAAACGCGAGGCTTCTACTTAAGTTTTGCATGTTATTCAGCACTTTTCAGAAATTCCATTCGCTTTTCTCCTTAAAATTGCCAGGCATGATTTGCAATCAAACATTTTTCATTGATTTATATAGGTAATTTTATGGCAACAGGTACTGTTAAGTGGTTTAACGAAGCTAAAGGTTTTGGTTTTATTTCGCCTAGCGACGGTAGTGCAGACGTATTCGTACACTTTTCTGCAATCGCAAGCGACGGCGGTTACCGCACATTGGCTGAAGGCCAAGCGGTTAAGTACGATGTAGAATCAGGCCCTAAAGGACCACAAGCGTCACAAGTAAGCGCAGCTTAAACCGCCTTACTGTCCAACACCCAACCCCGCCTTCGATGATTAGCGGGGTTGTGGCATAACCGGATCATCCGGCCAATCAACTCACCCCCTAATTTAGGACATGTCTTTTGAAACGAATTTTTGTAGGAAACTTACCTAGCGAAGCCACTGAAGAAACTGTACAGGCTTTATTTTCTGAATACGGCAAAGTCCGCTCCATTCAGCTTGTTTCCGATATCTTTAGCGGAAAATGCCGGGGCTTCGGCTTTATCGGAATGGAAGGTCACGAAGCAAGAGCCGCGATAGCCGCGCTAGACGGCAACCTGTATTGCGGAAAACCATTAAAAGTTAAATTTGAAGATACGACTGCCGGTAAAAATGGCAGACGCCATTAAAATATTAACCGCCCAGCTCCACTATCCCCTTATTATTCAACTGCCTTAGCCGCACCACGGCAACAGGGCGTTGTCACAAACTGATTATCTAAATCATTCCGTCCAACGGATTGATTTGAATGGATTTATACCCTCCGCAAAGATAGACAGCAGCAAGGCGCGTGAATATAGCCGAGCTATCTGGGCGACCTGCTTACCGGTCGCCCCCAATTCCGGGCAACAGCAGCATCCATTTCTCCACGTATTTGCCGGGTTCTTTAAAGCCACCCGCAAGCTCTTGACGCAAATATCCGTTTCAAGCGGCCGATAAATTCAACCCATTGGTTGAGTGATCAAAGCCCCGCCTATTTCCACAAATAAAGCTTGACAACGAATCTCGTGAATCAGCCTTTTCCACAAGCGCACTCAATACACTTCTGTCTCAATCGCATCACTGAAAAGCTCAGTCCGACGCTGGAAAAACACCGCCAAAATTATCTTTATTAAACCTAAGTTATTGATATTTGATGCTATATTCATAGCGAACCGCACACTGACTACAATCTGAACAATCTAACAAAAAAGCTTAAGAAGTGAATAGTTAGGGCGTTTATTTCCAGTTTACCCACAGAGTTATCCACAGAAAATGTGGATAACCTTGATCTGTAAAAGAGCATCCATTTTTATCGGTTTAGCCGCCAATAACTATTGAAAAATATTGGCTACCTGACTGATTGGATCTGCCGTGGCATCTTACTCCTGCTTGTCATTCACCAAATCGTAAGTGATGTCAGGATTGAACCCCATAGGCCAGTAGATAGCTGCAAACGGCGGCCAGAATAGTGAAACGGTGCGGAACTTTGTCCTCAACCTGCCCTCTTTGACAACCTTGCCCCCTTTTTCCAGACTGTAAGGAATGCCTCCTTCCGGCGGTATTCCTGCGGCCGTCCAGAAAAACGGCTTGGTGGTCACCTTGCCGTCGGCCTTGATGTCTACCGGTTCCGGCCTTTTGTAAACATGCAGATCAGTGCCGGGCGGCACTTTGAACGTACCTGTCGTGGTACAGCCTGAGACCAAAACCAGCAAAGCCAGGGCTAAACATATTTTTCTTATCATTGTAGTTCTCCAGGTTGAGTGGGATATCAGCTATCCCAGCGCTTAAAAATCAATGAAGTATTGATACCCCCAAAAGCAAAATTATTACTCATCACATAGTCGCAATCGAGCTTGCGGGCATCCTCTTTAATATAGTCCAACTGCGCGCATTCGGGGTCAATATTGTCAAGATTGGCCGTGGCATGAAACCAGCCTTCATTCATCATCTTGACCGCCACCCAGGCTTCCAGCGCACCGCAAGCACCCAGAGTGTGGCCGGTAAAGCTTTTCAGCGCACTGATCGGGGTTTTATCGCCGAATATCGCCGCAGTCGCATGGCTTTCGGCGACATCGCCGTGGCTTGTTGCGGTGCCATGCGCACTGATGTAACCGATGGCGGAAACTTCCAGCCTGGCATCCTGCAGGGCCAGGCGCATCGCAACCTGCATACTGTCACTGTTAGGCTGGGTGACATGCAGGCCGTCCGAATTGGTGCCGAATCCCACCAATTCGGCATGAATATGAGCGCCACGCGCCAGTGCATGCTCCAACTCTTCCAATATCAAGGTGCCTGCGCCCTCGCCGATGACCAAGCCATCCCGGTCGCGGTCAAAAGGCCGGGGGCTTTTATCCGGCGTGTCATTGCGCAGACTGGTTGCAAACAAGGTGTCGAATACTGCGGACTGGATGGCCGATAATTCTTCAGCGCCGCCTGCGACCATCAGCTTTTGCTGGCCGAACTTTATCGCCTCATAACCGTAACCAATGCCCTGACTGCCCGAGGTGCAGGCGCTTGAGGTTGTGTAAATCCTGCCGTTTATGCCGAAAAACAGGCTGATATTGACCGGGGCGGTATGGCTCATCATTCTGATATACGACGTAGCATTCAAACCGCCGGTGGCATGGTTAAGGAGCATGTTGCCGAACTCGGCGATAGCATCGGGGCTGCCCGATGAACTGCCGTAAGCGATGCCCATCTGTCCGCTTTTAAGACAATCGTCACCCAGCAAACCGGCATCAGTCAGCGCCAGTTCGGTTGCGTAAGTCGCCATTAAAGCGATACGCCCCATGCCGCGAACTTGCTTGCGCGAATAATGCTCAGGCTTGGTGAACTCGGCGGGCGCACCCAAGCGGGTATTCAAGCCTTGGTACTTATCCCAGTCCTGCATTGTTCGAATGCCGGTAGACTTGTTTTTAAGGCGCTCGGCAACTTGCCGCCAATCATTGCCTATCGGCGAAATCCCCGCCATGCCGGTCACTACCACGCGTTTTAACATAAGCCACCATTGACTGAAATAACCTGCCGGGTAACGTAGGCGGCATCTTCGGACATTAAAAAAGCCACGACCGCCGCCACTTCTTTAGGGCTGCCTACCCTGCGTGCCGGAATCATTTTTTTGATTTCTTCCAGCGGCAATTCGTTGACCATCTCCGTATCGATAAGGCCCGGCGCCACGCAATTGACGGTAATATCGCGTTTTGCCAGCTCCAAAGCCAGCGCTTTGGTCGCACCGATAATACCGGCTTTTGCCGCACTGTAATTGACCTGACCGCGATTGCCCATCAAACCGGAAACCGACGATAAAGTGACAATGCGCCCCGGTTTTCGCCGCCTGACCATCGGCATGACCACCGGCTGCAAGACATTGTAAAAACCGTCGAGATTGCTGTGGATCACGCTGTCCCACTGTTCGCCGGTCAGCGACGGAAAGGCATTATCGGCAGTGATCCCGGCGTTGCATACCACGCCGTAATAAGCGCCGTGGCTTTCAATATCCTGATTGAGTTGTTCGCTGCATTGCGCGCGATCGGCAATGTCGAATTGCAAGATCCTGGCGTGTCGGCCTAGCTGCCCGATTTCGGCAACAACCTCCTCGGCCTGAGTACGTTGGCTGCGACAATGGATAACCAAATCAAAGCCCTGTTTAGCCAGATATAATGCAATCGCTTTACCAATGCCCCGACTGGAACCGGTCACTAAAACAGTTTTATTCATATTGTGCTCATGTGTTGTTTCAATACTTCATCGCGTTCCCACGCGTTGCGTTCATCTTTAATTCCGGCAGTCCTTTACCTGGCGTTAGGCGGGAAACAGGCCACTATCCAGACCTTCCAGGTTTTAAAAACATGGAAGGTCTAACTCGCAACGTTTTCGACAGACGAAACATACTGTCTCATGTGTTGTTTAACGGAGGTCGATAAACATTGAGATTAGCCGCAACGTCCACGCCTTCCCCCAGAATTCGGCACTCAAAAACCCCCAAGCCGTCATCCTGCATGATTTTATTCACCCGTATCGTCAACGTTGCGCCGACCTTAAACGCAGCAACATTACTGTTGTAACGACGGGTTCCGAGCAGGAAGCCCATGCGTATCGGCTCATTGGCCTGCCTCGCCTTCACGCCGACATACGCGGCTATCGCTTGGGCCATATATTCAATACCGGCCCAGGCAGGAACGGTCTGATCATCGCCAAACAAACCATCGCCGCGCACCACCAGTTCGGCCGTCAAGCCCTGCTCGTCATAGTCAATGATACGCCCCAGCAACACCATGTCGCCGGTATGCGGAATTAGCTCGGCAGCTGCTGCTCGCTGTTCCAGACGCGATTCTACCTCCCCCATCCGTGGAGTCGTACCTCCTGCATCCATACAGTCGTCGGCAATATCATTCATGCCCGCTCCACCACAATAGACAAGTTATTGCCGCCAAAGGCAAACGAGTTGCTTTGACAGGTATTGATTCTACGCCCCAACGTTCCGCCTTTTTTGACCAGATTTAACGCAGACAATGCCAGATCCGGTTCATCATCGTTGATATTGGGAATCAACGCGCCCTGTTCATTGTCCTGGGTCAGCAACAACCAACAAAAAGCCAATTCCAGTGCGGCGGCAGCGCCCAGGGTATGCCCGGTCATGCCCTTGCTGGAACTCGCCGCCAACTTTGATCCGAACACCGCATTAACGGCTTTGCTTTCCATCGCATCGTTCAATACCGTGGCTGTTCCGTGCAGATTCAGATAATCGATCTCACCCGGTGTTTTGCCCGCATCATCCAGCGCATTTTGCATGGCCCTGATCACATCGGTCGCGTCAGGATCGGGTGCGGCAAAATGATAGGCATCGCTGGTTGCGCCTATGCCTCGCAATACCACCGGCCCCGGTTCCGCACTCAACACAAAAAGGCTGACCGCTTCGCCGATATTGATGCCGTCGCGGTGCATTCCAAAAGGTTTGCACAAACCGCTGCTGATCGATTCCAGCGCCGTAAAGCCGTTAACGGTCAAGCCGCATAAACTATCTGCCCCTCCCACAATGACCGCGTCGCATAGACCCTGCCTGATTAATCGCCGCGCCGAAGCAAACGCCTTGCCGCTGGAAGAACAGGCCGTAGAAATCGTGTAGGCCGGGCCTTGAACGCCCAGAAAATCCGCCAAAAAATCGGCCCCCGCACCCATCTGCTGTTGCTTGTAATGAAACTGATCCGGCAATACGCCGTTTGCAGCCCAATAATCCAGCGCAAGTTCGGTGTTGCGTACGCCCGACGTGCTGGTGCCCAGCACAATGCCGATACGATCGGCGCCGAATCGGGCCATCATGTCAGTCACAGTCGGTTCGATCTGGCTTAATGCCGCCAGCAGCAGGCGATTATTCCGGCAGTTGTAAATCCTCCCCTTACCCCCCTTTTTCAAAGGGGGGAGAGTCCTGCTTGATAATAAAGGGGAGTCCGCGGAAGATTGCTCTCTTTCGCCCCCCTCTGAAAAAGGGGGGCCGGGGGGGATTTCCGGGAGATCGGCAGCAACAGCGCCGACAATACAGCCAGTCCCGAACTCATCGCTTGCTACCAATCCCGACCGGTCACCGGCCAGCAATCGCTTTAATACCTCGGCTTTACTATTACCTAACGCACACAACAGGCCTAAATCATTCAGGTATAAGGTCATAACTTATCGTTTTAATATTCAGGCGGTAATTGTACTGAAAATTGACCAGTTCAACGGCTTTCGGCCAAACCGGATCGGGGGATAAATAGTTAACTTCAACTTGTTTTTTACCACGGATCGTTAAAAAGCGTTTTTTATCAACTTCTTCCAAGCGCCATCCTGCAGGGAGTTTTTTTTGCAACTCGGCAATCGGCCAGTAAACCAGTTGCAGATCGGAAATAATAAATTCCGGGTTGACCGACTCCGGCAATAACGGGCTTTTATCGGACACGACAGTGTTGCCATCGTAGGTCAAATTGAACAGGCTCAAGCCGTCGTTGCTGAGTCCGGCCATTGCGATATGCTTTGCATCCAGTTCCAGAACCGCCAACAGGGATTCCTGCCGATCCACCCAAACCGCGTTTATTTGCTGCACTATCCGTCTGGCCGGGCCTAAAGGTTGCGCGATCGGCATCAATTCCGGCCTGGCGGCAACTTGCTCCGGCTGCATCAGCGCACAACCGGACAACGACAGCCATAGTAAAAAAATATTTACCCACATAACTCAAACATGATGTGGGGGCGACTTTAGCCGCCTATTAAACAGTAGATTGTTACTGACTGGGCGACTAAAGTCGCCCCCACAAGCATAACCGCATTTTTGCTTAATGGCGGCAACGTAGCGAAAAGGAACGAAGAAAAATAACCTTATCGGCATAACTCAACCAAAGTATCCAACCTGGGCCGGGCATTTTTGACGTAAGGATTATTTTCATCCCAAGCATAACCGGCCAGTATTGAACTGATCATCGCCTTAACTTCAGGCTGCTGCTGCGGATGAAAGATGACGTCCTGAAAACGGCCGTCATACCACGCATCGACAAATACTCGGAAAGTATCGACGCCGCGTTGCAAGGGCTCGGCGTAATCCTGCTGCCAATCCACGGCCTCATTGTTAAATTGCCTGACCAACACATCCGCAGCCAGGCTGGCTGATTTCATCGCAATGGTAACGCCGGATGAAAACACCGGGTCCAAGAACTCACCGGCATTGCCCAACAGCGCATAGCCTTTGCCGTACAAGCTTTTTACATTGGCGGAATAACCGACGATGGTATTGATTTTTTCATCGAACACGGCGTTCTGAAGCAATACGGTCAAGCTGGGATCCTGGTTGATGATGTCCTTCAAGGCCTGGTCGTTATTGTCCCAACCTTGAAGAAACTCAGGTTCAGCAACCACGCCAACGCTGCTGCGTCCGTTGCTGAACGGAATCAGCCAATACCAGACATCCTTATGCTCGGGATGCACAGTGATCCTGATTTTGTTCCTGTCGAATTGCCCTTCCCCGATCCGGTCTTCAATATGCCCGAACAAGGCTTGCCTGACCGGAAACCCGGAAGGCGATTCCAAATCCAGCAACCTGGGCAGGATGCGCCCGAAACCGCTGGCATCCAGCACAAAATCGGCGCTATAGGTCATGACTTCTCCCTGTTGATTGCGCACCGTCAGCTCCGGCCGGTCGGCGGCAAAATCAGCCGCCGTCACTTCCATTTGCCACTGTATGTCAACGCCCATGCGCACCGCTTCATCGGCCAGCAGCTTGTCGAATCGGCCGCGCTGTACCTGGAACGTGGTGCCGATGCCGGGGCTGAATTTGTCTTCAAAGGAAAACTCGGTTTGCAGGTCCCGGCATACGAAAGACGCGCCGTTTTTATACTGGAACCCGGCGTTGATTAACGCGTCCATCATTCCGGCCTGCTTGATGAATTCCATGCATTGCGGCAACAGGCTTTCGCCGATACTGAATCGCGGAAACAGCTGGCGCTCCAGAATGGTCACCTGAAAGCCCTTATTTTGCAGCAATGCACCGGCGATACTCCCGGACGGCCCGGCACCGATGATGATAATTTCGCCTTTATTATTGTTTGTCATGTTATTTTTTATATTCCTTAAGCGATACCCGATAAAAAATTTACCCTGCATATCGGGTTCTGTTATTTACCACGAAGACACGAAGTTTATGTTTTTTCTTCGTGTTCTTCGTGTCTTCGTGGTGAGTAAATCACCTTAAGCCCAATCAATGGCGCGCACAGCAGCGCGGTTACAATTCCGGCAGTTACGGTAAACCCGAACGCATGCACGATCTCGGTGGAACTGGTCGCCAACAAGCCGAACGCCAACAAGGTCGTCAATGCCGAAAGCGTAACCCCCAGCGAAGTGCTGGCGCGCCTGTCTCCGGCCATAAAAAAGAACAGCCCGTAATCGACGCCGATGCCCAGCACCAGCAACAACGCAAACAGGTTGAACAGACTGAACAACTGATCGAACCAACCCGACATGGCTAACGAAACCGCCAGTGAAACAACCGGGACCGACATGATGGTTACGCCATTGCGCCAACCGAACTTGTAGCCCAAGCCCAGCGAAGCCAGGCAAAAAGCAGCCAGCAACAAGCCGCTGGCCCTGATCCGATAACGTGCAAACAGTGACGATACCGACTCGACCTGATCCACCCAGACTACGCCCGGCAAATCCTGTAGCACCGTCAATGCGCTGATATTGTTGATGCCGATTAGTGTAACCGTACTTTGACAGCGCCCCTGATCACAACCCAGCCACAACTGCTGTTTGGTTTCATCAACCGTCGCCAGCCATTCGGGCAAAGTCAATGTGTTGCTCTCAGCCCCGGCAAACTGCTTATACTCGGATTTCACGGCTGTTCGGTCAAAGCCGAGATCGGTCATATAGCGTTCAAGCAAACCTGAGTCGTACAGATTACGCTTTAACAGCCGGTAGTTTTGTTGCTGTTGATCCGCATCAGGCCAATAGCCGCTCAAGCCTTCATAAGCAGTCAGCGTTTTTTGCTGTTTTAACGCATCCAGGCGTTTCAGCAGTGTTTGTTCGTTTTGATGCCAGTCGGCTTGATCCTTCCCCGACACCAGAAAAAACGGGTTGTCAGGACTCATCGGAAATAACTGCCGGATTTTATCAGCGGTGCGAAGCAACTCGGCAGGCGGCGATTGCAGCAAGCGCACATCATCCTGCGGCGTCAATATCCACAGACCGCCTGCGATAAAAACCGCCAACATCAATCCCAGCCAGCGCCGGTTTTTGTTGACCCACAGCGGCCAGTGTTGCTCCCAGTAGGTTGTCAGTTTAAGTATGCCCGGCTCATGATCGAAGGTGAACCCGGTTAACAATAACGGAAACAGCAATACCACCGTCAGCCAAGCAACCAGCAAACCCATCGCGGAAAATAACGCCACTTCCTGCAAACCCGGAAACGGCGAAAAACCCAAGCCCGCGTAACTTAACAGGTTGCTTGCAAGCCCTAAAGACAGTCCCGGCAGAATGAACTTCAGGCCCTTCCGGGGATTCCAGTCCTTCTCGCCGAAACTGTCGCATAAAAAATGTTGCGCATAGTCATCGGCGACGCCGATCAAACTTGCGCCGAAAACCAACGTCAGAATATGTATCTTGCCGAAAAACAGCACGCAGATAACCAACGCGGCAAGCAGGCCGCTGCCGATTGCGAGGCTCGATAACAGCAACGGCCGCACACTTCGGAAAGTCGCCCACAGCAACACAATAATGCCGAGACTTGAACCTATGCCGACCGTGGAAATTTCCTGTTTAGCCGACTGCGCGCCATGCGCGGTAAACAACGGCATGCCGGAAACCAGCAACTCGCCCCCGGCCGCTTTGACTTGCTCGGTTGCGCTGTCAACCAGGCTCGACAAGGTTTCCAGCTTATCCAGCTGCAACCTTTCATCCTGCAAATCGGTCAATAACAACGCCCAAAACCGATGTTGATCGGACAACACGACGATGCCCTGTTCCAGATTCAACTTGATCGGATTTTGCGCACTGAAATAACGGCTGAATATCAACGACGGGTCGCTCTCAAGACTGGCCGCCTGCATTTGCCCGATGGGGCTGTTGAGTATCTCCAGATTTTGCTTGATTAACTCATCGGGTTTTGTCGCCAAGATTGCTTGGGTTTGCGCATCCAACAGCTGATAGCGATAAGGGAATAATTGCTGATACTGCTTGATATATTGCTGCTGCGGAAACTCCAGCACCACCTTGTTAAACAGCTGACTCTGTTCCAGTTGCTGTTTAAGCTTTTGTGCATGAACGATGGCCTCGTGGGATGTCGCCGCACCGGCCAGCCAGACCACTTTCCGGTTAAGCAGCTGATTATGTTGCAGAGTGGCTTTGGCGATTTCCGGCTGCTGTTCATTGGTCGGTAATAACGCTAAAAAGCTGGTCTCCAGCCAGTCTTTAGTCAAAGCCTGACTGCCGAGAACACAGATGACCAGCATTCCGACCAGCCAAAATCCTGCAGTCAACTTAGGGTGATAAACGTTCAAAATCGGCTTCTTGTTCATCGCTTAACTGTGCAGGATGGGTGATGTTATCGAAAGTAATACGGGTGACATTGCCGCCTGCTTCGCGTATTTCCAGCCAGCGCAGCTCGGTATCGCCCGACAGCACCATCGTGCTAATAATTTTTTGCAGCGTCTCATCCTTGGGTGTTAGCTCTAATTGCCAGACTGTTTTTTGATCGGTTCCGGTCACGCTAAAGCCATCGGTCAGCCCGATTAAATCACCGCCCAACATGGCCTTGAAAACCTTGCCGAAAGCCGCCGGTACCGCTTGCTCGCCCTGCCCGGTCAACAGCCGCGACTCATTGACCAGCAGTAACGAAACAACCGGCGTCAGGGTTTTCCAGATAACGCCCTTGCTTTGGTGGTACGTAAACGTGCCCGTGGAAATTAAAGGCTTGTGTAGTACCTTCAGGTGTTTTTGCTGGTGAAAATCGCCCTGGGTGATCGGCGTTTTTGCCAGTCGCGCGGCGATCTCCGTCAATACCGCTTCGTCTGCGACACCTTGGCTAAATGCCAAACAATACAGCAGCAGCGCTTTTATTAAAATCAAGAAACCTCCAAACCGAGCCTTTCAAACAACACAGCGGGCGATGCAAAGCACATTTCCCGCGTTGCCAAGTTTACAGCCACTTGAACGCTATGGCCTTTGGTCAGCCTTAAGCCTGTGTGTTTATCGGTGATCAGGTAATTTATTTTCAGGCGGTTTTCCCATTCGACGATTTGTGCTCTTACCGTAATGGTCTGCCCGAATACCGCCGGTTGCGCATAGCGGATGCCAAGATCGATGACCGGCCACGCATAGCCCGAGTCGCGCATTTGCGGGTAGTTGTAATCGATTTTGTCCAGCAGGGCACAACGTGCGATTTCAAAATACTTGGCGTAATGCCCATGCCAGACCACTTCCATCATGTCGACATCATGGAAGGGGATTTGCAGGTCGATTGAAGTTTGATGAATCATTATATTCTCCGAGCCTCGGGGCGCGTAGGAACGAGGAGATTCTGTCCAGCAGTGCGCAACGTGCGATTTCTCTCGTTCCCACGCGCCGCGTGGGAATGCGGTGTAAGGCGCGCTGCGCCGCGAATCACAGCCAATCCTTAAAAACAGGAATCAACCCGGCAACGCCCGCATAATCCCTGGCGCTGGAATACCGCCAATGCATAGCTTCATCGACATAGCCCCGTTTCACCGGATTTTGATGGATATACTCCAGCTTTTGCCGAAGCACCTGTTCGTTTTCGATTAACTGCGGATGCGATCCCTCTTCCCAGCATTGATAATCCCGGTCCTCGCGTTTGTAATCCTTGCGAAAAAACGCCAACTGCTGCAATAACCGCTCGGCGCGGCATTCCTTCAAGTGGTCGATCAGTTTACGGGCAGTGTAGGATTTGAAGCGCGGCAATTCCATCGTTAGATTCTCTGCTTGTACAATCATATGAAGGTGATTTTCCAGGATAACGTAGCCGTATATTTTCCAGCCGTGTTCTTCTTGCCGGTATCGTAGCGCGTCGAGAACAATGCCTGCGGTTTGCGGACGGGTGAACAGCGGTATCCAGTTCAGCACCGTGCAGGTTAGAAAGTGTGGGGCTTGTTCGTGGCAGATTCGGTAGCGGCTACGGCCCATTGTGTTTAATCCTCGGGGCGCAGCGCGCCCTGAACTGCATTCCCACGCGGCGCGTGGGAACGAGGAGTCGTGTCTGGGAACGGAGAATCATATAGTTCCCAATGCTGCTTGCGACTCAACTCCAGAGACAACCGCAGCTCTTGCTCCAGCGCCCGGTCGGCACTTAAAAACGGGCTATGCTCACGCAATTGCTCAACAGTCTTTTGCAAAGCCGGGCTTAACGTATCCACATTGCCCCGCAACTCAACGCCCTGAACAACCGCAAGCAACACGGCCACTGCAACCTGCTCAGTCAGCTCCAGAATGCGGATGCAATCTCTGGCAGCAATGGTCCCCATGCTGACTTTATCCTGATTGTGGCATTCGGTGGAACGGGAAAACACGCTGGCAGGCATGGTCAGCTTAAGGGCTTCCGCCGTCCAGGCGGATACGGCGATTTGCAAGGCCTTGAAACCGTGGCTCAACAAGGCTTGCTCGCCAACGGCGCCGGACAGATTGGCCGGCAGGCCGTTATTGAATTTAGGGTCCATCAACTGCGCCATTTGCCGATCCATTAAATCGGCCAAGTTAGCTACGGCGGTTTTAAGAGAGTCCATCGCAAAGGCGATATGTCCGCCGTAAAAATGACCGCCATGCAAAACGTGTTCGCCTTCCGCGTCGATGATCGGGTTATCGTTGGCACTGTTTAATTCGGTTTCGATAAACTGCCGCAGCCAGGGCAATGAATCTTCCAGCACGCCGATGATATGCGGCGCGCAGCGTAGCGAATAGCGATCCTGCAAGCGGGTATCGTGGCGCGGCGCACTGCGCCGCAACTGCAAATCCGCACGTATCCGCTCGGCGACGCGATTCTGTCCGGGGTGCGGCTTGACCGAAAACAACTTTTCGTCAAAGTGATAGGCATTGCCTTTTAAGGCAACCGAAGCCAAGCTGGTGATGCGTGTGCTCAGCCTGGATAAATACTCGGCTCGCTGGAAGGCAAGGCAGGCAATGCCGGTCATGGCCGCCGTGCCGTTCATAATCGCCAAGCCCTCTTTGGGTTTTAAGGTCAGCGCTTCGATATTGAGCCCGGCAAAAACCGTTTGCGTGGGTTGACGCTGCCCCTGATAAAGCACATCCCGCTCACCGGCCAGAACGGCCGCGACATAGGATAACGGCGTTAAATCGCCGCTGGCCCCGACCGAGCCTTCCTGCGGGATCATCGGCAGAATGTCCTGCTTTAATAATTCAGTCAGCTGCTGCAATAGCTTGTAACGGACGCCCGAGTAACCGCGCGCCAGACTGGTCAGGCGCGCCGCCAGTATGGCCCGTGTTTGCCGGGCATCAAAATGATCGCCCAGCCCGCAACCATGGAAGGTGTAAAGCTGCCTGGGCAGTTGCTCGACCAGATTGAGCGGAATGGACACCGTGCAGGACTCGCCGTAACCGGTGGTTACGCCGTAGACAAAGCCTTCTTCCTTTAGCAAGGTATCAATAAACCGGGCGCCTTTGTTGATGCGCTCAATAAATTTCGGCTGCCTGCCTAACTTCGCCTGCGCTTGCTGGTTGGCAATTTGGCAAATCGCCTCAATCGTCAACGGCTGACCATCAAAAACTACGGTATTCTTACTGTTCATCGCTGTCTTTATCAACCAAGCGCCAAAAATCGAAAAAGTTAAACCACTGTAACGGTTCCATTAAACAATAGCGCTCCAATCGCCGGGCATAGTTTTGTATAGTGTGCTGCATGGCTTGCTCTCGGTTTTTTCTGGGGAACGTCAACCTATCGCTGAAATGCTCAAAATAGATCACCTGCTTGTCCTGTTGTTTCAAGCAAAACAGCGTGTAAACCGGACATTTAAGCAGTGAGGCCAGGATAAACGGGCCTTGCGGAAACAACGCATCCGCGCCCAGAAACTCGGCACGGCTAACACGCGGATTCCGACTTACCGACGTTCTGTCTGCGGTAATAATGATCAATTCGCCGTTATCGATTTTATCGCTCAGCAGCATGGCCGTGGCGGCGCTGATGTCGGTCACCTGGATCAGGTTTAAACCGCTGTTCTCGTTGGTTTGCTTTAGCAAGCGATTGAATTTTTCCGCATGTTTGGTGTGTACCAGCACGTTAATGCGAGGCGCATCATCGAGATCCGCAATCACGCGGCAGACTTCAAGATTACCCAAATGCGAACCTAGCAGGATTGCGCCCCTGTCCGCCTTGACGTGAGCCAACAGTTCGTCGCGTCCTCGATAACTGATGTCGGCACGCGACAACGCACCGGACCAAGCCGCCAGTTTATCGATAATGGCGTTGGCAAAGCGGATGAAGTGCCGATAGCTGTCCCGGAGATTTCCGCTTAACTTTGATGCGGGCGAAAGCTGTGCAACGCGCTTTAAATAAGCCTGGCTGGCCGCCCTGCCCGGTTTGTTCACTAGCCAGTAATAACTCACAACGGGATATAAAAACCACTGCAACACGGTACGCCCGAACAACAGGTAAACACGCAGCAAGAAACGCATGCCCCAAATCATGCTCCACTCGCCCATCTCTGCCCAATGCGACGATTTACTCATGAACGATGCCTGCCCAACAATTGCGGGATGCGCAGCAACATGCCGAAAAACAGTTTGGCATGGGTTTTCGAGATCATCACGTTATCTTGCCACAACTTGAAATGCGACACGCCGTCGTAAGGGTATTGCACGGCGGTCGGTCTATTGACGACATCAACGCCCTGCCAGTACAGGCGCACCAGGATGTCGATGTCAAAATCCATGCCTCTGGCTATGCGTGTGCTACCGGCTAACTTGGCCACCGCCGCCAAGGGGTACAAGCGAAAACCGCACATGCTGTCCGCAATCGCAAGCGACAAGGTGTTGATCCATACCCACAGATTGGCAATGGTTCGACCGTAAACCCGGCTCTTTGGCGCTGTACTATCAAACAGCGGTTGGCCTAAAATCAGCGCGTCAGGATGCTTCCTGCCCGCCTCAATAAACGCTGGAATGTCGTTGACGTCGTGTTGCCCATCGGCATCGATCTGGATTGCGTGGCTAAATCCCAAAGCCTGTGCCGCCTTAAAGCCGTCCAGCACGGCAGCGCCTTTGCCGCCGTTTTCCGAACGGTTGATTAACGTAAGCCAATCCGGCTCACGTTCGACACAGTCCGCCAAAATTTGGGAACAAAGCGTCGAGCTGCCGTCATTAACCAATATCGTCGGAAGGCCGAAGCTTTTTAATTTGGCAAGCACATGGGGAATCGCGGCCTCGTGATTGTAAACGGGGATAATGATGCAGGGGTTCATTCCTTACCCTCGTAAACCATGCGTCCTGAGCTATGCGTACCGCGCTCCGAGCTGAAATTAAAGTACAGTTTTCCCGGCGCCTCTTTCCAATCGAGAGCCAGCGTTAATTCATCGCCGGGCTGTATGACTTGGGTAAATTTAACAACTTCCAACTGCGCAAACGGTTTATCAATCACGAAAAAAAGTTTACCGAAATGTTCGACCCAGGCCAGTTGCACTACGCCCGGCAAAATCGGGTAACTCGGAAAATGATCGGGAAAATAAAGCAAATCTTCGGGCACCTTAAGGCCAAGCCGGACGCCTTCCGGCGTCAGTTCAAGAGTGAGTGCTTGAGGCAATCTTCGGTTGTCAAAATCCAACAGGCTTTTTAACAACGGCTGATTTATTTTACCTTGGATCGTTAACGGCATGGTGTTTACAAACAACCATTTCCTAGGCAATACCACCGCCTCGAACCATTGCTCAAGCGCCTTGCGCAGTTGCCTGATCAGCCGGTTTCGACCCTGAATTGCCACCTGCTCCAAGCCCTGCGGACTTAACACCATGGCCGCCGCAACGACATCCCGGTGATGGGTTATCACCAGCGCATGCGCATCATCTATCCACGGCTCGCTCATCAAGCGCTGTTCCAGTTCCGCCAGGGACAGGCGTTTTTCTTCGATTTTGACTATGCGGTCCGAACGTCCATGCAGCATAAACCGGCCATCGTCCAGCAGGGTGATTTGGTCGTCCAGTTGAATCCCTACGCTCCCCCCTTTTTCCAAGGGGGAGAGATGCTTCCTTGGTGAAAAAGAGGATTCCTCCGTGATAAAGGAGGGAGATTCCTTATCCCCCCCCTTAGAAAAAGGGGGGCTAGGGGGGATTTCCAAATAAGGCGAATGCAAAAACCACTTCCCATCAATACAGCTTAACCTCATGCCGGAAAATAACGTCCAAGCGGCCGTCATAGATTGTCGCCGCCAGGCAATGCCGCCGGTCTCGGAGCTGCCGTAGACTTCAATAACCGCCTGCCTGCCATCGTTCAATATCTGCTCGGCAGCCTGCTCCGGCAACGCGCCGCCTGAACTGAAAATCGCCTTTAACTTGGCAATACCTTCCCAGGGCGAAGCTTGATCCAAGCGTTTTAAATGCGCCGGACTGGCAATCCAGTAAGCGGATTCGTGTTGAATGGCATTAACCAGCGTTTCAGGATTGATATAAGCCTGACTATGAAAACACCGTCCAGCCGACAACGGCCATAACACGCGAAACAGCAAGCCATAGATATGCTGATGACTGACCGTTGCCAGAGCCGCCGCATCGCCCAGTTGTTCGCCCCAATGTTTTTCCAGCGTAGCGATTTCAAGCTGAAACTGGTTTAGGCATTTGACTATCGGCTTGGCCTGCCCTGTAGAACCGGAGGTAAAAATGACCAGCTGACTTTCCGAAGGATTCAACGGCGATAAAGGCCGGTTGGAACTAGCCGATGCCTCTAAACAGTAATCGAAACACTCGCCGTTTTGCCAATCGCCCAGCAACTGACAGTCTGGCGATAATTGCTCGGCGGTGCCGGGGCGATTATTGCCGGGTATCCGGATCTGTTTGCCGGCATGCAACAACGCAAACAACAGCACGGCAAAAGGATAAGCGTCTTCGGTGTACAAGGCGTAGTGCTGAAACGGTTGCGCTTGCAGTTTATCGCCCCAGTAGCTAACCGTATTTGCAAATTGTCCTGCCGAATAATACTGCCCGGCATGATAGGCAACAGCCGCATCACTCGGCTTTTGGGCGATTAAACAGTGGGACAACGGCAGCAACTTATCGGACATGCTTTTGGGTCCTCATCCTGACCAGGTATTCGGCGGCGAATAAAACGCCCATCAACACGTAAGCGATCAGGCCATTGTATAAACTCCACACTTCCAGGCTGCACCAAAACGCCGTTATCCATGCCAGAGTGCCGTTAACGATAAAAAAAACGCACCAAACTTGGGTCACGCGACGGGTATAAATAACGCCTTCCGGCGGCAAATCAGGATGCTGTAAACGGGCCAGACGCTCAATCAAGCTGGGCGGCGAAAACAGGCTCCAGCCGAAAATGAGCAACATCAAGCCATTGACCAGAATCGGATAAAACAGCAAGGTGCCTAACTGATTGCTCCACATCGCAAATAGGCAATAACCGATGCCTGCAATCAATAGCGGGGTGCTCCAGTGTTTAATGGAATAACTGGCCGCCAGTCTGACCAGCAACAATGCGATCAATAGGCAGGCTATTTTCCAGGGCTCGAAATAGTCTCTGCCGAAAAAAACCGCCAACGGGTATAACAAGGTTGATAAACCCATCACACCGTTTACAAGCAAGCGCATAGTTATCTCGTTCCCACGGACTTATCGCGGGTTCCCACGCTCCAGTTTGGGACCCCGGATGACGAAGCTCTCGGCAACTGCTCCCTGCGTTGCGCTACCTCCTGTATCCATGCCGTTGCAGCTTCGCGAGACGGGAAGCTGTAGCTTCCCGCACTGAATCCCCAAACAGGAGCTTGGGAACCAGCACTCAATCCCATCACGCCGTTTACAAGCAACCGCATATCAGCCATTAAGCATCTTGTAAACCGCCTCGACCACATCGCCAATAGTGCGGGCCGTTTTAAAATCTTCGGCTTTAATCGCTTTACCGGTCATTTCTTTAAGCCTGACGATCATGTCCACCGCATCGATACTGTCGAAATCCAGGTCTTCGTACAGCCGGGCTTCCAAAGTAATCGCCTGTTCGTCCATCTCAAACATCTCGACCATAATCTCCTTGATGGCCGTTAAAATTTCTTCGCGCTCTTTCATGCCCTACCTCCGTGTACGTTGCCCTGCGGCCGCACTGTCGTGCGTGAAAACTCTCTTTGCTGATAATCTTTTATCATCATAGCCTCAATCGCGCGCCGCTTGAATGTAATCCGCCAGCGTTGAAACCGAGGCGAAAATCTTCACCACGTCTTCTTTTTCGGCATCAATTTTTACGTTGTATTTTTTTCGGATAGCCAAGCCCAATTCCAGGGCATCGATGGAATCCAGCCCCAAACCGTCATTAAACAACGGTGCCTGACTGTCTATATCCGCCACGCTGATGTCTTCCAAATCCAGCGTATCAATAATGAGTTGTTTTAATTCATTTTCCATCGTGCTTATAAAGCTCTCTCTGTTGAGTAAAGTAATCTTGCTGGTATTGTGTAAAGCGGCGGACACCTACCGATTTTGGACTGATGCCGGCAAATTCATCCAGTGGAATATCATCGCCGACGTGCATGGTCAGATGAAAGCGGCGCTCGGGAATTTGATACCACCGCTCGGTTTTGGTTAAGGTGCTGGGAGTGCAGGTCAACGTCACCGGGGTCACGATGGCATTCGCCTGCAAGGCAATGGCCGCCGCGCCGCGTTGAAAATGATACGGCTTGCCCGGTATTGATCGCGTTCCCTCAGGGAAAATAATCATCGATCCGCCTGAGCGTAACCAGGCAACGCACTCGGCTATCATTTGCTCGGGATCGCCATTGCTGATGTATCCGGCGTTGAGTATGGGGCCGCGCATAAACGGATTATGCCACAGCTTGGCTTTGACAATACAACTCGCCTGTTTGATCCGGCTGATCAAAAATACAATATCGACCAGCGTTGGATGGTTGGCGATAATCAATTGGCCGGGGCGGTTAAGCTTTTCCAAACCCACGATTTCGTAAGTCATCACCCCCAGCCTGTACATCAAACCGATGAAGACATAAAAACTGTAACTCACCGTTTTTTGGCCTCGGCTGACTCTTTGCCGCCGATTACCGGGCAACAGCGACAACACCGGAAACACGAAGACCCACAGCAATAAACCGCCCACGCCAAAACTAAAAAAACTTAATCCTGTTGCCAAAAGACGCCAGCCATAGCCTAATTTTTCCGCTATTTTTTGTGCCATTCCCAGCTATGTCTATGATTGCCCAGCGCCAACGCGTTATCGTCGGCAACAAGAAATTTTATAAAAGAGAGTATCTGCAAAGCCTGCTCGCCATCGTCGCGATGCGCGGATGAGCTGTTAAATTGCAACGGCAAGCCGTTTCCGGTTAAAGACACTTTTAAAGCCAGCGCACAAATGGCAGGCGCATTGAGCGCAAACGGTAACGACGGATAAAAATCCGATAGCGGTTCATCATACAACACGATCAGCACCTCGCTATGGTGTTCCTGCAAAAGCCCCAGGGCTTCAATAAACGCCGGAGCAATACCGTCCTGGCCCGGCGCAATCACGGTAATTTCCTGATGATTAGAATAGGCTATGGAAAACAATCCCGCTATGGCGTTATGAACTGACAAACTAAAGGCTGTCGGAGAAACTTCCTCACCTTTCTGCATGCTTTTTAGCATCTCCAATGACTTATTCACTTCGCCATGGGCGGAGCTGAAAACAATGGGCAATGACTTATCGCTATCAATACAACCGTCCGCGGCATTAAAAACCGCTCTGGCTAATGGGCTTAATCTGCGTTGCAGTATCTTGGGCACCGCAGCCGGTATGGCCGCTTTTTCCTCTTGGGAAAAAGTCTGATGGTCATGCCACTTTTGCCAATCTTCGTGACAGCTCATTCCGGGGGCCCAAGCGTTCCAGCTTCGCAGTACAAAATCGACTGTCATTATATCAATCCGGTTGAATGTTTACACTTGACGGACAATAAAAAATCCAGAACGCTTGAACTCATATAATGAACGCAATTCCGGTCGGTTGTTGAAGATGGATTAACCGTTATCAAAGCGGAGACATGACGCCCAGAACCGGGGCATTACTTTTAAACATCGCCCATACCGGCATGCCGGGCATAAGCGCCAAGCTTTGTACGCTTTGCGGCGTAACCATGGCAACCAGCGTTTCGCCGCCGGGCAATAAAACAATTACTTCCGCATTCACCTCGTCCTGTTGGACCCGAATCACCCTACAGGACAAACGATTACGCGCTGACGACTGCATGGATGCAGGAGGTAGAGCAACGCAGGGAGCAGTTGCCGAAAAGCGGTTGGAATCGGAATCGACTGTCAGCGTTATGTCGGCGCTGTTGACCAACAATACCGCATCGGCGCCGACCTGTAAGCCAAGATCGTTAAGTGAAGTCAAGGTTACGGAGGTAATAACCTGTTCGCCCCCTTTCAATTTCACGCTGACCTCGGCATTCACCGCACCGGCTTGAATCGCGGTAATACAGCCAAAAATCTGGTTACGGGCGCTGGTTTTAACCACCAGACGCTGCAACAACAAGACCGTATCCGGGTCGTCGGCGAGACTACGATTGAGCTGATCGAGAAACTGCCGATGCTGTTGTTCCAAGCGGGTAAACAGCGCCAGCAAAGAGCGTCCGGCCTCGGTTAAACAGGTGCCGCCGCCTTTGCTGCCGCCCGTGGCGGTGCTGACTAATGTTTTCGGCGCGCCATTGTTAGCTCTTTCAATAATTTGCCAGGCGCCTTTGTAACTCAAGCCCATCTGCCTGGCGGCCTGATTGAGGGAACCGCTTTGATCTATCGCCCTTAGCAAGCCGATCATGCGGCTATCCAGTCCGACTAACCGCAATTCGCCATCGACCCAGGCTGTTGAAATATTGTTGTGGTTTAAGCTGTCAGCCATAAATGATTGTGTGCGGTACAAGAATTGAATTAATCATTATTTCCCTAATGGTGTGAGGACAGTGTCAAGTCACTGCACTGTCATTAAGCCTACAGAACAGAACAAAATGTTTGAAACACAACATTGTTTACTCTTTTGACGCAAAACAATAATCAAAACAATTCAATGATGTAACCGCCATGTTAATAATTGGCACGTCACTTGCTCCAAGAAACATTGTCACCCACAGCGTTATGTACTTTGATACATAACGCTGTTAAACTGGAGCCGTGTCTTATTTTTAGTTTTCCCGAATAAGACGCTGTATACATCGACGAATCAGCGTCGATGTGAACATTATAATTACAATTATAGGTCATTGATGATGCGAAGAAAATCTTTTACCGGCGTTACTGTTAACCATACACTCAGTTTAATTGTCACCGGCGGCCTTTGCTTAGGATACAGCCTTGATGATGTCCATGCCGCAGAACCACCGCAAAGCTATAGCCGAGCGCCAATGGCCGCTTACAATTTTATGATGCAGGACCCGTTATTAGGCAATAGTTACGAAAAGCCGGTGTGGAATTTGCACGATACGCTCGGTTTGCCCGAATGGTTATCGGTGGGCGTTGAACAAAGAACCCGGTACGAATCCGTGTCGGATACATTCAAGGCATCACAACCCAGTCCAGCCCCTAAGGCAGGCGGAGGCGACCAGCAAATTGCGCTTCAATCCGATCTTTGGATACAAGCCAAACTGGGTAAATTCCGTTTTGCAGCGGAATTCATGGATGCCAGGACGACTCTCTCGGATGACGGCACCAATAATACGCCGAATCCTCCCAATAACTCTTCGGTCGATACCTTGGATTTCGCCCAAGGCTACGTGTCCTGGACGGATCAAAATTTGTTTTTCAGCGGAAAAGGGGTTGAAGTCAAAGCGGGACGTCAAACCATGGATTTGGGTAGCCGAAGACTGATAGCAAGACCTATCTTCCGGAATACCGTCAACAATTTTACCGGCGTTCGGGTCAGAGTCATCGATTACGACCGCTGGCAATTCAATGCTTTCGCAACGATGCCGGTGCTCCGCTTCCCCAACTACAATTCAGTTACGCCTAATGCAGATTTGCTTAACCATCATCAGTGGGATGAAGAAGATACCCGGACTTGGTTTTCCGGCGGTATTTTAGAAGGCAGCAGACTTTACAAAGAAATTAATGCCGAAGTGTATCTTTATCATCTCGATGAAGGGGATAGCCGACTTAATCCCACTCGAAACCGCCGTTATTTCACGCCGGGCATCCGTATTTACCAAAAACCCAGCAAAGGTAACTATGACTTTACCGCGGAAGGCATGGGCCAATTCGGTACCGTCAAGTATGCGGCGACCGGCGCTTTTGCGAACACCGAAAAACAACATGAAGCCTGGTCTTCCCATGTCGAAGCGGGTTATAGCTTTGACTTGCCCTGGTCGCCAAGATTTTATTTGGAACACGACTACGCAAGCGGCAATAAAAACTGGAAGAATAATTCGGCCGGCGCTGAAGACTCACGCTTCGATCCGCTTTACGGCGCCTCGGACTTCGATTTTGGGCCTGCCGGTATCTATGGGGCGTTTCAACGCACCAACATCAATTCGCCCGGCTATAAACTGGATTTTGCGCCCCGTAATGACATGTCATTCAGGCTCCAACAGCGCTTAATATGGCTGGCTGAGGGTCAAGATTGCTGGGGCGCGGCGGCTTGTACAGCGGGCACCACGCCGGGTCTTGCCGGAGGTAACGGCAGTTATGTCGGAGACCAAATAGGCGTTACCGGGCGTTACAACTTTAACAGCAGCCTAAATTTTGACGCGGGCTGGTATCACTTATTTAAAGGGGACTTTGCCAAATCGGCAAAACAAACCAATGCAACCGGCGCGGCCCAGACCGGGGCGGCTTTCGCAACGACACCTGGGGCCGAC
>Ga0160182_104955_pt1 | contig 42654 bp, 46 predicted proteins | sample met14sa_FD_108561 | JGI IMG/M metagenome (GOLD analysis project Ga0160182, IMG submission 108561) | Synthetic bacterial communities of pure cultures from sediment of Lake Washington, USA, under high oxygen condition - MT... | ecosystem: Engineered > Modeled > Simulated communities (microbial... >... | reverse complement strand
AAAAAATAATGCGTGAAAGTGAAGAGGGTTATAAAAACATAAAACAGTAGGCAACCCGTATACCGTTACAGGATGCTTTTTATAAAGTTTAGCGATGATAGGGGTTTCAGTCCGGTGGCTACCAGCCTTTAAGGGTTTTGCTACCGGATTGAAGCGGTTAGGCCGCGTTGCTGTCTTGAGTCTTTGGGTTTTGCGGCACTAAGGTTAAGACGGTTTTGGGTATTTTAATGCCTGAGTGATGGATATCCCGATATTCCAGCTGCATGTTGTAGCAAAAAGCGCATAGCGAAGCATTTGGCAGAAATTGCAATTCGTCTGGCGGAATTTCATCCCCGCACCTTGAGCAAAAGCTTAACTGCGTTGCCTTTGGTTTCATGTTTCCCCCTCTTTCTCGTAAAAATCGCTGCTGAGGATAAACGGAATATTTCTTGCCTTCTGTTGGAACGCCGGCATTTCTCAACACTCCGTTGTTAGGGCAATGTGATAAAGTCCAAAGTTCCTGAACTAACCCCGGGTACCAGCGCTAATCGGTGCTTGCGACATAGTGCAAATATGCGAAATATCTAATGCGATTATCCAAGCACTGACGATTCCGTAGCAAGCTTTTTTCGCTATGGGGCGCAAGAATTTTAAAAATATGCTACTCCAAGTGCTTTAGGGGGATTATGCGTCGGAGCAAGTTGCTATGACAGGCGAGATGAAGCAGGTGGGCCGGATTGAGGCCGCGCACGGGCCGGTGGTCGATGTGCGTTGCGAATATCTGCCGCCAATCGGTCAGGCGCTTGATGTTGTAAACGGTGCCGGTCGCTATGTTCTGGTTGTGTTTCAGCATCTGGAGCCTACGCTGATTCGGGCGATTGCTTTACATTCGGTTTCGGGCTTATTTCGCGGCATGCCGGTGTTTGATCGTGGCGACGCTTTAAATGTGCCGGTCGATCCCAGTTGTTTGGGGCGCATGCTCAATGTGTTCGGCGATCCGCTTGATGGCGGCCAGCCCTTACCTAACATTAATTTCCGCAATATTCTCGCCGCTCCGCCCTTACTGTCCGATACGCTGCCTGCCTCGCAAATTTTGGAAACCGGCATCAAGGTCATTGATCTGCTTTGCCCGTTCGTGCGTGGCGGTAAAACCGGCTTGTTTGGCGGTGCCGGAGTCGGCAAGACCGTGCTGATGATGGAGTTCATGCACGCGGTCAGCGTGGCGATGCAAGGCGTATCGGTTTATGCCGGCGTTGGCGAACGCATGCGCGAAGGCCACGAACTCTGGCATGAAATGGCCGATGCCGGCGTATTACCCAAAGCTCTGCTGGTCTACGGGCAAATGGACGAATCGCCCGGCGTGCGCTTTCATGTCGGTTACACCGCTTTGGCGTATGCCGAGTATTTGCGCGACACGCTGGATACCGAAGTGTTGTTTTTGATGGACAATATTTTTCGCTTCGTCCAGGCCGGTAGCGAGATTTCCGGTTTACTGGGGCGGATGCCCGCCACGGTCGGCTATCAACCCACTCTACTGACCGAAGTTGCGTCGCTGGAAGAACGTATCGTCTCCACCAAATCCGGCTCCATCACCTCGGTGCAGGCTGTGTATGTGCCGGCCGATGACATGTCTGATCCGGCAGTGGCGACCATCCTTGGGCATCTGGATAGCGTGGTCATCTTATCGCGGCAACAGGCCGCCAAAGGAATATATCCGGCCATCGATCCTTTACGCTCCAGCAGCCGGATCATGGATCACCATATCCTGGGCGACCGGCACTACCAGGTGGCGCGTGCGGTCCGCGAGCATTTGTCGCGCTATCGAGAATTGGAAGATATTATCGCCATGCTCGGTATCGAAGAGCTCTCACAAGAGGATCGCCGTATCGTCGAACGGGCGCGCCGCTTGCAACGCTATCTGACTCAACCGTTTACCACCGTTGCCGACCATACCGGCATGCCGGGCGTGCGCGTGCCGCTGGCGCAAACCATCACCGACTGCGAAGCATTTATGAACGGCCAATATGACCAGCTCAGCGAAGCCGATTGCTATATGAAAGGCGCAATGTCGGCATGAACGGGTTTGCGTTAACTTTGCTGGATAGTCGTGGCGCCGAGCATTTCGATACCGTCACCCAGTTTATCGGCGCCGATGCCGACGGCAGTTTCGGGATTTTGGCGGGGCATATTCACTGTGTGGCTTTGTTGAGATACGGGCTGGCCCGTTTCTGCGATCAAGCCGATGTCTGGCATTATTTGGCCTTGCCCAGCGGTGTGCTGCGCTTTGCCGACAATCAACTGACCGTGACGACGGTGCGCTATTTTCTCGGCAAAGACCGCGATAGCATCTGCGAACGACTCGCGGCGGAAATGGCCCAGGCCGATTCCGAAGTACATACCGCACGGGCGACGTTGTCGGAAATTGAACATTCTTTGGTGCGGCGCCTAGCCGAATTGAGTAGTCGCGGATCAGCGGGAATAGTGCCATGAGTTTTCGCAACAAATTAATCGAACACACTCGTCGCGATCTGCGTCGCTTGGAAGATAAAACTCGCCGCCCGGCGACGTGGGTTGGCATGCTGTTTTATGGCGGCACATTGGGTTTACTGTTTGTAGTGCCTATCGTCGCCGGTGCGTATTTGGGACGGTGGTTGGATACATTGGCTACTGGTTATTCGGTGCGCTGGACTGTCAGTTTGATCGTGTTGGGTATTGGGGTTGGCGCTTATAATGTTTTTCGATTTTTGCAGGAAAAAAGCTGATTTTTTTCGGATTTATTCTTCACGAAAATTCGAAATGAGCGCTATTATTTATTGAAAATACACGAGGAATATTTTACGGCTCTTCGGCGTAGCAAACTTTACATCGATCAACGTTGCACTCAATAACCAGACTAAAATGAAACCACCCTTGCTGCGTTTAACTCTTCCCTTATTAGCCTTATTTTTATTAAATGCTTGCACCAGCAGTTCGCCGGTAAAGCGAGAGAAAATGGCTTCGGTCAGGCCGAATATCGTGCAACAGCGACCGTATTATCAACCCCAGCCGGCACCCTATAAACCGGCGTTTTATACAGGGACTTTCCCAAAACCGGCGGCGTTGGAGCCGGCCGTGGATTTCTGGCGAAAAACCTATGCGGTCTGGCAGCGTTCCGAAGTGGCGTTTCATGACGACCGTTATTTGGATGTCGTCTACGAGGTGATGACCTTACCAGGCTATGTCGCGGAAGGCCTGACAACTGAGCAAAAAGACATGATCAGCCAGCGCCGCGAGTATTGGAAAGCACAATTGGCGGAATTGGAAAGTAAAGTGCGTTATGGCGCGGCGTTGAATGCCAACGACCGGCAATTGATCGCCAAACTGGAAAATAACGGCAGATCGCTTAATAGCGTGTTGCCTGGACTTAGCGACAGATTGCGTTCGCAACGCGGTACTCGCGAGCGTTTTAAACGCGGCTTGGAGATCAGCGGCCGCTATGATTTGCAGTTTAGAAAAACCTTCCGCGACGCCGGTTTGCCTGAGGACTTGGCTTATCTGCCGCACGTAGAATCCTCGTTTCAACCGTCCGCCAAATCCTCCGCCGGCGCGGTCGGTATGTGGCAATTTACCAAGGCTGCCGCCAAAACCTTCATGCCCGGCGGTGATCGCGTCGATCAGCGCTACGACCCTTTCGTGTCCGCCAACGGCGCGGCCCGTTACCTGAGTTACGCTTACGGTAAGCTTGGCGACTGGCCGGCGGCGGTAACTTCATACAACCACGGCATCGGCGGGATGAAGCGTGCACAAAACCAAGTCGGCAGCGACTTCGTGCGTATCGTAGACTCTTATGACGGCCCAGCCTTCGGGTTTGCCTCTCGCAACTACTATGCGCAATTCCTGGCCGCCCGCGAAATTGCTTCCAACCCCGAGCAGTTTTTCCGGGAAGGCGTCCGCTACGAAAGTCCGTTGGCTCCCGGTCAATACTTGGCCGTTGAATAAATCAGCGCTTAAAGCTTATTCCAGCGAGGCTGTCGTAAAGGGTAGGCTAGGCTGAACGCAATGAAGCCCAACCTACATTGCTGTTCTGTTTGTTTAATTCGAGGTGCGGACATGAATAACGCCGAGTCGGCAGCCGATACTGTTTTTCAACTCGGCCCACTGCCGATCAGTAACACGGTCGTGACTACCTGGGGCGTGATTCTGGGTTTTGTGGTGTTAGTCTTGTTGCTGCGCTTCAGCCGTCAGCCATCTTCATTGCGAAATTTGCTCGAAGCCGTGGTCGTGGCGATAGAAGGCGCGATTGCCGAAGTGTTACCGGCGGCATCGGTACGGCGGGTGCTGCCGTTCGTGGCCAGCTTGTGGCTGTTTGTGTTGGTGGCTAATCTGGTGGGTTTAATTCCGGAACTGCATGCGCCCACCCGCGACTTGTCCGCTACCGCCGCCTTGGCGGTACTGGTGTTTGGGTCTACTCACTGGTTCGGGATTCGTGATCGCGGCTGGCGAAAACATTTTCGCCATTACGCCGAACCCAGTATCATCCTGTTACCGTTTCACATCATCAGCGAATTTACCCGCACCCTGGCTTTAGCAATCCGCCTATTCGGCAATATCATGAGTCTGGAAATGGCGGCCTTGCTGGTGTTGTTGATTGCCGGCTTTCTGGTGCCGGTGCCATTATTGATGCTGCATGTAATCGAAGCGGTGGTACAGGCCTATATCTTTGGTATGCTGGCGCTGATTTACATCGCCGGTGCGTTGGAACCTGCCGAATCCGATACATCCGCCATGCCCGAGGAATAGCCATGAACGACATCCATTTATTCAGCATGATTTCCACCGGCGTGGCCGGTTTGGTGATCGCCCTAGGCACGATGCTGCCGGCTCTGGCAATGGGTAAAGCCATCGCCGCCGCGCTGGAAGCCCTGGCCCGCCAGCCGGAAGCCGAGAAAACCATCACCCGAACCTTATTTATTGGTTTGGCGATGATAGAGTCTTTGGCGATTTATTGTTTGGTGGTGGCCCTGATTGTGTTGTTTAGAAATCCGCTGCTTGAATATTTTTTAAAATAACTCAACGCAGATTGCTATATGACGCTCCAATCGTTTACTTGGACTCTTTGTCCAACCATTCGGTAAATTTGTCGAAAATAAATTTACTGCCGCGCATGGAAAGATGATCGTCATCGTAAAAATAAGACATGTCATCGTGCATGCCGCCGCAAGTCGATTCATCGCATAAATATTCGTAGGCGGGAAAAATCTTAATCCGCTTATGCGTGGCGGCATTGATAGCATCGACCGCGCGTCTGTAGTTTATATTGCGTTCTTCAAAAGACTTTCTGGACACATCGCACTCGGGCAGCGCTTTGTCTGTAATACGCAGTGGGCGCTCGTCCACACAGTTTTTAGCGCTTATACCAATCTCCGGTACGTCTTCAATAAAAACCACCGCTTTGCCCAGCTTTAAAATCTCATTGATGGTTGCGACATAGCCGGAAACAAATTGATTGTAATTTTCCGTCAATACATCATCCGGGCTTTTAATAATCCGATAGAGGTTTTTAGAATCAGTATTGCCGAAGCCAAAACCTTCAATGTACATCGCGCCTCTGGTCGCAAACACCACGCGCTGAATTGACGGGAATTCCTTCAGCAGCTTTAGCACGATAGGAACGACTACCCGGCATCTTGTCGATTTTTCGGCAAATTCTTCCGTCGGATTAATGCTCACCAGATCGATGAATGGCAGGCAGCCATTGACACCGACCAATGCCAGATCGTTCGAGCCCTTGGAAATGGAGTCGTAGACAAATTGCGCGGCGTGACTATCGCCGACCACCAGCATTTTTGGGGTGGCGGTGGTAAAGCGGCACATCAAATAATTGTAACTGGCCCCCTCCAATACCGTCTTACAGCGCTCATCGACCCAGTCCTCCGGTGTGTTGTAGAGCACTGTGCCGTTTACGTCGGCATACATTTTGGTTTTAGTCTGCGCATCGGCTTTACGAAACTCCAGGCCATCCCGGGAATATGAGGCGTAACCGACATAGCCGATACCCAGCATCAGCAGCAGCAGTACCGCAGTCTTGGTTCTGCTTTGACTGCCCAAACGTATCGGTTTTTCAATCAGTATGTAGGTCAGCCAAGCCAATGCCACGGCCAGCAACACCGCAATGGCGCGAATATTCATACTGGGTACGTCGGTCTCGATGATTTGCGCAAAAGACAGCAAAGGCCAGTGCCACAAATACAATGGAAAACTGATCAAGCCGAACCAGACCGCCAGCGGGTGGGATAAGACGATGCGATTAACCCAGGCATTTGGTCCAGCCGATATGATCATGACCGCAGCCAACATCGGGATTACCGCCCATCGGCCAGGGAAATTGAGATCTTTATTGATGATGAAAAAACCGAAGGCCAGCAGCAGTATGCCCAGAATGGAAAGCGCGTTGGCCAGAGTTTTGCCGTCGGCGGCGTGAGAGTTTCGATAAACCGCGCCAGCCAGCCAGCCGTCGAGCTTGAGCTTGATAGCAGAGAACGAGTCCTTCTTGTAGAGCGTCATCCAGGCCAGCAAACTACCGCATAACAGTTCCCAAAACCGGGTTTGCGGCGAGTAAAACGTCGCGACAGGATGGGCGATGACGCCTGTGATATTCAGGCCGAAAGAGACGACGGCAATCAGAACCGTAATGGTCAACAGATTGAAGTTCCGCTCCCAGGCAAACCAAAGCAACAAGGGCCAGACGATGTAAAACTGTTCCTCAATGCCCAAGCTCCAAAGATGCAGCAAGGGTTTAGTCTCGCCGGAGTTGTCGAAATAGCCGGCCTCGCTCCACAACACAATGTTGGAAACGAATCCCGCGCCGGCGGCAATATGCTTGCTCAACTGCTTGTACTCGTCGGCAAACAGCGCGAACCAACCGAAGACGTAACAGGCGACTAACACCAGAATCAGTGCCGGGAAGATCCGCTTAACCCGGCGGGCATAAAACTCGGTGAAGCTGAAAGTACCCTTTTCCAGGTTCTGAAAAATGATGGTCGAAATCAGATAACCAGAAATCACAAAGAAGATGTCTACACCTATAAAACCGCCTTGCAAACTGCTGGGAAAGGCATGAAAGGCGATAACCGAGAGCACGGCAATGGCTCTCAAGCCGTCAATATCCGGACGATACTTTGGGTGTGACAGATGTTCTTGCAAAGAGGTCATAGGGTAAAAAAAAGCTAAGTGGGTTCGGGTTTCCCGGCTTATCTGCTCTGGCCCAGGCGGTCGGGCAGGCTCTAGCCTGGAAAGGCGGGCCGTATTCTAAGCCGTAAGTATTCGAGCCTCAAGACGTGCCTAAACGGCAAACTACGCAGGCTAAATTTTCAGGCATCGAAACCATTGCGGGGTTTAAGATAGCGGAGAAACCAAAAATCGGCGGTATTTTCGGAACAACGCCGCAAGTTCATATCCAACAAAACGGGTTACCCATCCATGATGCAATTCGACTGGACAACCTTCATCCTGGAAATCCTCAACTTTCTGGTCCTGGTGTGGATACTGCAACGCTTTCTGTACCGGCCGGTACTGGCCATGCTGGATGCCCGGCAGCAGCGCATCAAAGACGAAACCGAGCAGGCCGCAAAATTGCGCAACCAAGCGGAAGCCCTGCGTCAACAATACGAACAACGATTAGCCGCTTGGAATCAAGAACAGGAGACCAGTCGCCGGCAACTAGAGGAGGAATTAGCGCAGTTGCGCAATACCGCGACAGAGAATTTGAAACAAAACCTGGCGGACGAAGAAGCTAAATTGCGCGTCCGCAACCAGACGCTGATTGCGGGAAGAGAAGCGGCTTTGGTAAGGGAAGCGGCGGGCGCTGCTTACGGGCAGGCCGCGGCTATATTGCAACGATTGGCTTCGCCGCAATTGACGCAGACTATTGTCGAGGTATTTTTGCAGGATCTGCTTAACATGCCGGATAGCGAACAAACTGCACTGCGCAAAGCGGGGGCGATGCTGATTGCCGCTTCTGCGGTCGAGGTGCTTAGCGCGCACCCCTTGAGCGAAGCCGATCAAGCGCGAGTGACGGAGGCCTTGTCGACTGCTGCTGGACAAACCTTGCAAATCACCTTCAAGGAAGACTCGGCCTTGATTGCCGGGCTGCGCGCCATAGTCGGCGAATGCCAATTGCACGCCAATCTGGCCGATGAATTGGCGTTTTTCCGGCGCCAAGCCAATCATGGTTGAGTCGGTTAAACCCTACCAATTCGGCTTGCGCTTATCCGAGCGCGGCTGTGTGGCCGGCATCGGCGATGGCATCGCCTGGATCCGCGGCTTGCCGACGGCGCGGCTGGACGAACTAATCGGTTTCGACGACGGCAGCACCGGCTTGGTGTTTCAGTTGGGCCGGGAAGTGTTGGGAGCGATTCTGTTGTCGCAAAACCGTGGCGTCACCGCCGGCATGGCGGTGCAACATATCGGCCGTAAGTTAGAAGTGGGTGTGGGCGATGCTTTATTGGGACGGGTGGTCGATCCGCTTGGCAGTCCACTGGACGGTTTACCGCCGCCGGAATTGCGCCAGTTTCGCTCATTGGAAGCTGCCGCGCCGCCCATCATCGAGCGCGATTTCGTCTCCGAACCTTTATACACCGGCTGTAAGATCGTCGATACGCTGATTCCCATCGGTAAGGGCCAGCGCCAGTTGATCATCGGCGACGACGGCATCGGCAAAAGCGCGCTGGCCCTGGATGCTGTGCTGAACCAACGCGGTCGCAACGTATTGTGCGTGATGGTGTTGATCGGCCAGCCGCGTTCTTCCGTCGCCGGTACCCTAGAAGCGCTGCGTCAGGCCGACGCGCTGGCCTATACCGTGGTGGTGGTCGCTGAGGCCAACGCTTTACCGGGTTTTCGCTATCTGGCGCCCTTTGCCGGCTGCGCGATTGCCGAGCACTGGATGCGCATGGGCCGTGACACCTTGGTGGTCTACGACGATTTGACGCGCCACGCTCAGTCCTATCGCGAGCTATCGCTGCTATTGCAACGGCCGCCAGGCCGGGAAGCCTATCCGGGCGATATTTTTTATCTGCATTCCCGGCTGCTGGAGCGCTCCACCGTGTTGTCTTCGGCCTATGGCGGCGGCAGCATGACCGCCTTGCCGATTATCGAAACCCGCCAGGGCGAGCTGTCGGCGTATATCCCCACCAACTTGATTTCGATCACCGACGGCCAGATTTATCTGGAGAGCAAGCTGTTCGCGGCGGGCATGCTGCCGGCCGTCGACATTGGCCGTTCGGTGTCGCGTATTGGCGGCAAGGCCCAGCATCCGGCCATCAAAACCGCTTCCGCGCATATCCGCTTGGATTATTTGCAGTTTTTGGAACTAGAGTTGTTCGCCCGCTTCGGCACCCGTTTGGAAGCCGGTGTCGAGGAAAAGCTGCAACGCGGCCGTTTGCTTCGGGAAATATTGAAACAGGACCGGCTGCAACCTTTGTCCGAACGCGCGCATCTGGCCTGGTTGCTGGCCTATGGCGAGGGTTTGCTGGAAAACCTCAAACCGGAACAGGCGGCCGGCGTATTGGCCGGGCTACTGGCAAAATTGCCGGATACGTTGAGTTTGGATTCGCCGAAAAAGCAATGGTTGTCAGTGTTGCGGCAACTCTTGGCGGATAAAACATGAGCCAGCGCCGGGAAGTCGAGGCGCGCTTAGCCTTGTTCGACGATTTGTCCGGCATTCTCGGCGCCATGCGCAGTTTTGCCTTGGCCGAGCTGCGGAAAGTGGGTAAGCGTGAAGCCGCGCAACAACAAGTCGTGCAGTCGCTGGAAACGGCCTTGGCCGATTTAGCCGACAGCTTGCCGGAGCCGGCTTTAAGCGCGCCCGCGAAAGACATCTGGCTGTTATTCGGTTCCGTGCGCGGCTTTTGCGGCAGCTTTAACGAAGACGTGATCCGTTACTGGCAGCAAAATGCTGATCAGCAGGGCCCTCTGATTCTGCTTGGCGAACGCCTGCACTCAATGGTTGAGGAACGCGCCGCATTGCAACGGCTGCGCGGTGCCGAAGGTGGTCTGGATGCGCCGGCAGCGATAGATAGTATTCTGGCGGCGGTGGCAGAGCTGCGCGGCGTCGAATTTGGACTGATAGCTTGTATTCGTGACGAACAAGGGGCGCGCAGCCAACGTCTTTGGCCTCTGGCGAATGTGGCCAGCCACGCCCGGCTAAACCCGCCGCTGACTTTCGCGCCGGCAGCGGAAGTGGCTCAAGGCGTTGCCGAACATTATCTGTTTCATACCTTGCTGGCCTTATTGTTACGCTCTATTCGGGTCGAAAACCACATGCGGCTGATGCAGATGGAAACCGCGTTGCGGCATCTGGAGCGAGGCGGCGAAGAATTACAACGGCAACGCAACCGGCTGCGCCAGGAAGAAATCGTCGAGGAAATCGAGTTGATGGTGGGGCGGCATGGCACCGCTGCCGGCTTATAAGCCATATTTCTTACGTTTTCGCCAAAAAGTCGCCCGGCTCATCCCTGCAAATTGCGCGGCCTGTTCCAGATTGTCCGGGTTATTTTCCAAGGCTTCGCGGATCAATTCCGCTTCGTTTTGACTTTTTGGGCGCGGTGCAAGATGCTGGTCAAGCGTTGCTGCCGGTCTAAGCGGCTCACGAAACTCGGGTGGCAAATCGCCTATGCCGAGTTCGCTGCCGCGGCCTACCGCATAGGCGTATTCGACGACATTATTCAGTTCCCGGACATTACCCGGCCAGCGGTAATCCAGCAACAGGCGCATCGCTTCCGGCGCGATGCGGTCGATATGGCGATGGCCTTGGGTGTTATGCCGGTCTATCAGGTGTTGCAGCAACAGGCTGATGTCCTGGCGACGTTCGCGTAGCGGTGGCAGAAAGATCGGCACTACCCGTAAGCGATACATCAAATCTTCTCGAAACCGCCCGGCCTTAACCTCTTCGCGCAACGATCTATGCGTGGCGGCAATAATCCGCACATCCACGCTGACCGCGCTATCGCCGCCCACTGGGGTGAAATTACGTTCCTGTATCACCCGCAGCAACTTGGCTTGCAGCTCCAGCGGCAACTCCGCTATTTCGTCCAAAAATAAAGTACCGCCGTTGGCACGTTGAAACAAGCCGGCATGATTACGCACCGCGCCGGTAAATGCGCCTTTGACGTGGCCGAACAATTCGCTTTCCAACAGGCTGGGGGTCAAGGCCGCGCAGTTGATCGCCAAAAACGGCTGATAGTGCCTAGGGCTTTCCAGGTGCAAGGCATGCGCCACCATCTCTTTACCGGTGCCGGATTCGCCGCGGATTAACACGGTGGCCTCAGTTTCGGCGACGTTGCGGATGATTTTGATGGCCTCTTTCATGGCCGGGTCGCGCGACAGAATGCCGTGAAAGCTGTCGCTGTCGTCCGGTTTTTGCTCGGGCGCTGTGTCGCTTTGCGGTTGCAGAAATTCAATCGCCCCGGCGAAGCCGCCGTTGTTGTCGTAGAAGGCGCGCGCGGTTCGATAACAATTCAGCGTCCGGCCATCCGGGCGATGTATCCGCACCTCTTGCGACTTGACGATGCCGAGTTCGGCCAGGTTGCAGGGATCGTTGCCGCTGTCGCAATTCAGCGCGGTTTTGCAAGGCTTGCCTACGGTCTCGGTTGCGTTCAGGCCGAACAATTGTTCGGCGCCTTTGCTCCACAGCAAAATGTCGCTATTGCTGTCTACGATAAAGGCTGCGCCGCTTTCGAATAAATCGGTCAACACTTCTACGACTTGATCGGCGCCGATTTGGCCGAGCCAGCGTTTGAATAGGGGGGAAGAAGATGCCATGCGTTCAAGCTCGTTTTGTTTCAGTGATGTTTCAAGTGTATCAGCATCGTTTCAATATTTCATATTGAAACGCCAAGCTTGGCCATCGCGAGGTCGCTTCATCAAACCTATCGACTTAATTCTTTAAGATAAGAAAACTAAAATAATCAGTTAAAACAAGGGTATATCTCTATTTGGCTCATGTTGCGAAGAGCTGGTTTTGTAGGCGGTGAGGATATAAATACTCCCGGTAAACTGGCACGAGTATTGATATACAGCACTTATATTCTTTTTACTTTGCGCTTAATGAGGCGGGTCATGATTTTCAGACAACTCTTCGAAAAAGAAACCTCCACCTACAGTTATTTGTTGGGATGCGAACGCAGCCGTCGTGCCTGCCTGATTGATCCGGTGGCGTCGGAGCTGCCGATTTATATCGATTTGCTGCAAAGCCTGAACCTCAAGCTGATTTACACATTCGAAACCCATGTGCACGCCGACCACATCACCGGCGCCGGTTTGTTGCGGGAAAAACTTGGCAGCAAGAGCGTGGTGCATCGGGATGCCGGCGCGCTGTGTGCCGATTTGCTGGTCACCGACGGGGTGTTATTGCAAGTGGGCGATCTGGATATTCAGGTGCGGCATACCCCCGGCCATACCGGCGGTTGCGTCAGTTATGTGATGGCTGATCGGGTGTTTACCGGCGATGCCTTGTTGATCGGCGGTAGCGGGCGCACCGATTTCCAGCAAGGCGATGCCGGCCAGCTGTATGACAGCATCACCGGCAAGTTATTCACATTACCGCCTGATACGCTGGTGTATCCGGGGCATGATTACCAGGGTAATACCGTGTCAACCATCAAACAGGAAATGGCAAAAAACACCCGCTTGGGCCAGGGGCGCACTCGCGCCGAGTTTATCGGCATCATGAGCGAGTTGAAGCTGGCGTATCCCAAGTTCATTGATCAGGCGCTGCCGGCCAATCAGTCCTGTGGGACGCCGGCCGAATAGGCGGAGTTAGCCGATGATCCTGACGCTAATCTTGGCAATCTGTATCGGCCTGCTGTTGGGCTTGTTGGGCGGCGGCGGTTCGATTTTGACGGTGCCGATGCTGGTTTACGTGCTGCATGTACCGCCCAAGACCGCGATCGTCACCTCATTTGTGGTGGTGGGTGTCTCCAGCCTGATGGCGTTGATCCCGCATGCGCGGCGCGGCCATGTCTGCTGGAAAAGCGCGCTGGTATTCGGTTTGGCCGGGATGCTCGGCGCATTCGGCGGTGGCCGCTTGGCCGGCCATTTTTCCGGGGACTGGCTCATGGTGTTTTTTGGCGCGATTACATTGTTGACGGGTCTGGCGATGATTTTCAAGAAAACGCCAAGCCAGCCGGCTGTTGAGCAGACGTTACCGATGTGTCCTTTACAAACACCGGTATTGCGATTGTTGTTCGACGGGGTTTTGGTCGGTGGGCTGACCGGCTTGGTGGGGGTCGGTGGCGGATTTTTGATTGTGCCGGCATTGACCTTGCTGGTGGGTTTGCCGATGCCGGCGGCTATCGGTACGTCGTTACTGGTTATTGTCATGAACGCTAGCGCCGGCTTGAGCGGCTACGCGAATCACGCCCAACTGGATATTCCGTTGATGGCGCTGGTGACGGTGGGTGCGGTAATGGGCAGTTTTCTGGGTGGCTGGTTATCCAACTTCATCAGCGCGACCGCGTTACGCCGCGGGTTTGGTTGGTTCGTGATACTGGTGGCGGTTTATGTATTGTTTAACGCGCTGAGCTGGCAACTATGGGCATCGTTAGAGCTGTGGCAGGATGACGAACGTGCCTGGCGACGAGGCTTGGCAGGATTGGCCGCCTTGTTGGCGCTCGGTTTGATAGGCAACCGCATTCATAGCACTACGCCGCGCAGAGAAGCGTTGCCAATGTCGCCCCGCCATCACCTTTGAATTAGGCTAGACTAATATTGACGGTTGTGCTACGCCGTTGATTCCGCCATCCGGTGCCAACCGCCTGGCGTATAACTATAAAAAATCGTTTGAGGAGGGTATATGTCTTATTCAATCAATACGTCACGTCGGCGCTTTTTTGCACAAAGTGGAGCGGGATTAATGGCGTGGGCTGCGGCGCCCGCATGGCTGAGAGCGATGGAAAACATGGCCGAGATGCCGACGATGCCGCCGCGCAAAGCCTCGGCCAATTTTCACCCGGACGTTGAATTGGACTTGATCTGCAAACCAAACGCGGTGGCTATTTTGCCCGGCCAGCCCACGCGCGTGCAGCAATATTTTGCCAAGTTGGTGAAGGGACCGGCGCAGACTTTAGCGGAAATTCCCGGCTCTTATTTGGGGCCGATACTGCGCTTCGAAAAGGGCCAAAAGATCAGAATCAATCTGCATAATCAGCTTAACGAACCGAGTATTACCCACTGGCATGGTTTGCATGTACCTGCGGAAGTGGACGGGCATCCGCTGTACACGATAGACAGCGGCCAAGTGTTTGTGTACGAATTTGAAATGCTTAATCGTGCCAGCATGAATATTTACCATCCGCATCCGCACAACACCACAGCCAAGCAGGTTTATCACGGTTTGGCGGGTGCGATTTTGGTTAACGACGAGGAAGAACGGCGCCTGGAACTGCCCGGCGGCGAATACGAAGTGCCGATCGTGATTCAGGACCGCAAGTTCGACGCGAATAATCAATTGCAATATGTGCATGCCATGCACGACAGAATGATGGGTTTTTACGGCGACCGGATTTTAGTGAACGGTCTGGCCAATTTTCAGCTCGACGTCGCCAGTCGAGCGTATCGTTTCCGCGTCCTCAACGGCTCAACGGCGCGCATCTACAAACTGGCTTGGGACGACAAATCGCCTATCACCGTCATCGGCACCGATGGCGGTTTGTTGGAAGCACCGGTCAATAAACCTTACGTGATGCTGGCCCCCGGCGAGCGTTTGGATATTTGGGCGGATTTCAGCGGGCGTAAAGTTGGCTCTCAGTTGGTGTTGCGCAGCCGTTCTTTTTCCGGCGTATTGCCGGGCATGGCCGAACGGATGATGGGCGGTGGTCAAGGCGATCATGGCCGTATGGGTGGCGGCATGGGTATGCATGCTAGCGCCATACCGGTGGGTAGCGACTATCCGATTTTTACGGTGAAAGTCACCCGGCAGCAAAGTGATAGTCCGAAATTACCTAACAGCCTGGCGAAAATTAACCATTACAGCGTAAACGACACAGCCAATCCCGGTAAACCGGTGCCCATCGCTATTTCGGAAGGGCCGATGCGCATGGTTTTAAATGGCCGGCCTTATGCTTATAACGATATTTTGCCGAGCGAGCGCATTCCCGTAAATACCGTGCAATTGCTGGAAATTTTTCATGCGCATGGCGGTGGCGGACACGGCGATAAAGCCGGTGGCGAGCACAGCAGTGCCGAGAAGGCCGATGCCGGTTCCCACAAAATGGGCGGTATGGGCATGATGGGTGGTATGCGGCATGGTGATAACAACCAGGGCGAAGGTGAGCACCGGCGCATGGGTATGATGGGCATGCGCCACGGCGGCGATAACGCAGAAGCCGGTGGGCATCAGATGGGCGGCATGGGCGGTATGAGCGGTATGGGAGGCGGAATGGGTATGATGATGTCCATGGCCCATCCGATTCATTTGCACGGCCAATATTTTCAAATCCTCAGCCGAACCATCGCCAATAACGAAAGCGCAGATTACGCCACGGTTAAAGAGGGTTTTATCGAAGGCGGCTGGAAAGACACGGTGTTGGTGATGCCGGGCGAGCGGGTCAAAATCATCAAGCCCTTCCAGGATTTTAAAGGTTTATTCATGTACCACTGCCATAACCTGGAACATGAAGATATGGGCATGATGCGCGATTTCCTGGTGGTCTAACCGGAAAGCGCCAATTGTCGGGGAGCGGGATATGACGATAATCAACAGGCATTTAACAGTCGAAGGCATGCATTGCCCTGGTTGTGAAGACACCATTCGCCTAGCGCTGGCCGATTTGCCGGGTGTGATAACGCTGGATGTCAGCTATGCGCGCGCGACGGTGGATGTGCAATTCGACGACCAGCTTGCCGACGAAGCGGCGATAGACCAAGCCATTCGTGCCAAGGGTTACGGTGTGGCACTGACGCCGCGGCCTGCCGCAGGGAAGCTGAAAGGCCTGTTGATTTTTCTGTTGTTATTGCTGGCGGTCGGCGGCGTGACGTTCTGGGGTAAGAGTCTGATGCCCGGCGTGATGCAACAAATATCACCGCACATGGACCAAGCGGTATTGTTGGGTATCGGTTTTCTCACCGGTTTTCATTGTATCGGTATGTGCGGTGGTTTTGTGGTGGGTTACACCGATCCCCGTCAAACCAAGTCCCGCCAGCTGCTGGCGCATTTTAGTTACGCCATCGGCAAGACCTTGTCTTACAGCGCACTCGGCGCCGGCTTTGGCTTGTTGGGCGCCACTATTGCGATTACCCCGCCAATGCGCGGCGGACTGGCTTTGGTGGCAAGCTTGTTTCTGTTGCTGTACGGTCTGAAGATGCTCAACGTCTTTGCCATCTTGCGCCGCTTTACCTTGCGTATGCCCAAGGCTGTCAATCGCCAGCTTGCCGATGAAATGCGCAAACCGCGCAGTGCGTTGCGTACCGGCTTGTTGACCGGTTTTTTGCTGGGCTGTGGGCCGTTACAGGCTATGTATGTGATGGCCGCCGGCAGCGGCGACCCGCTACAGGGCGCGTCGATGCTGTTCTGGTTTGGTCTCGGTACTTTAGCGCCGTTATTGGGGTTTGGGTTCTTCGCCAGCTTGTTGTCGCAGGTTTTCATGCGCCAGCTGGTAAAGGTTTCCGCAATATTGGTGATCGCGATGGGCGTGATGATGGCGCAGCGCGGTTTCAAAATCATCCAGGCAGGCCAGATGCCCGTAGCAATGCCGGCTCATACTCAGCCTGTTCAGTGAGGTAAAGTGTTGGATATTCAGCGTTTCAGACAATTGAACGAGCAGGCCAAATTGCTGGCGGACGAAATAGGCAATTTGCTGATAGAAGTGTTTCATTATTTGGCCTTGTTTGTCATTGGTGCCAGTATTGTCTGGTCGGCGGTGGTGGCATACGGCGGCATGATGCTGCAAGGCCACGCCACCATTGGTGACATTTTGCTGTTGTTTATTTATTTGGAATTGGGTGCGATGGTCGGCATCTATTTCAAAACTAACTTAATGCCAGTGCGTTGTCTGATTTACATTGCCATCACCGCGCTGGCTAGATTGTTGATCGCGGATATTCAAGCCCATCATCAGGCCGATATGGGCATTTTGCTGGTGTCCGGCGGCATTTTGTTGTTGGCCTTGTCGACCGTGATTATTCGCAAGCCAAGTGACGATACCTGAACCGGCAGTTACAGATAAAGGAAGATTAAGATGAACAAATCATTACTGATTACGGCGTTGGTGTTAACGGTTCCTACTGTCCAGGCCATCCCACCTGTCGATCCATCGCGCTTGGACGAAGTGCAAGAGCGCGGCAGCCATGTCATGCCGTTTGCACTGGAAAAAACCCTGCATATTTTCAATAAGACTGATACCGGCGGTATTCAACAAGTGATCGCTAAGGATGCCGCTGACAGCCAACAAATTGGCTTAGTGCGCAGTCATCTGTCGCAACTGGCTACACATTTTGCGGCTGGCGATTTTTCAGGGCCGCGGCGCATTCATGGGGATGACATGCCGGGGCTAAACGCCTTGGCGTCGGCAGCCGGGAAAGTCAGTTTTGCCTATCGGGAATTGCCGAACGGTGCCGAGATAGAGTATCGGAGTGAAGATAAGCAGCTGATTGAGGCAGTGCACAGCTATTTCGATGCCCAACTCAGCGACCACGCTCGCCATGCTGTGCCCGGTGGACATGCTATGCATCATGGTGGTCATCAGCCATAGTTACTTTTCGGCGGCTCCGGCTTGGGGACGTGATTTTTCCAACCACTCTCGATTAGGATGCCAGTGGCTGATCCAGGCGGGCAAATCTGCAGCAGGCATCGGCCGCGCAATGCCGTAGCCCTGGGCGTTATCGCAGCCCAGTTTCAGCAATAGCAAGCCATGTTCATCGGTTTCGACGCCTTCGGCTATTACTTGCCGATGAAAGGCGGCGGTGAGATTGATAATGCCGGCGACGATGGCCAGATCTTCCGGGTCGCCGAGAATGTCGCGAATAAAGGATTGGTCGATTTTTAAGGTGTCGGCCGGCAAGGCTTTAAGGTAGGTCAGTGACGAATAGCCGGTGCCGAAATCGTCCAACGCAAAGCCGACGCCCAGTTTTTGGCATTCCTTCATTACGGCGGTGACGCGGCCAATGTCTTCCAGTGCGGCTGTTTCCAATATCTCCAGTTCCAGGCAGTGGGGGCGCAGTTGCGGATGCGCGGCAAAGCCGGTTTTCAAGGTGTCGACGAAATCCTGGTGCAGTAAGTGGCGCGGGGCGATATTGATGCTGATGGCAATGTTCAAGCCCATGTCTTGCCACGTTTGCAGGTGGTCCAGGGCGCGGGCCAATACCCAATTGCCCAGGGCGATGACCAGTTCGGTGCCTTCTATGTCGGGTAAAAACGCCGCAGGCGACAATAAGCCGCGCTCGGGATGCCGCCAGCGAATCAAAGCCTCCGCACCCAGCACTTTACCCAGGCGCATATTGACCTTGGGTTGGAAATACAATTCGAACTGGTTATTGAGCAGCGCGGATTCGATTTGCGTTAAGGTCTCGCCGCGGACCAGCGCTATTCTGTCCAGTTCCTGATCAAACAGGTGGTAGCGATTTTTGCCGCGCTGTTTGGCGACATACATGGCTTGGTCGGCATGCCGCAGCAGCGTGTCCGCGCTTGTCAGGTCATCAGGGTATAGGGTAAGGCCCACGCTGGCCGATACGCAGACCTGGTTATCATCTATGCTCAACGGTTCCGCGACTTTGCAGAGCATGCGCTCCAATACCGCCTCGCATTCGCGGGTGTCGTTAAAGTCCAGCAAGAGCAGCACAAATTCGTCGCCGCCGATGCGGGCGACGGTATCGCCGGCTCTGAGGCAGTCGCGGATGCGTAGGGAAATTTCTATCAGTAACTGATCCCCCGCTTCGTGGCCGAATTGGTCGTTGACCGGCTTAAAACCGTCGAGATCCAGATAGCATACCGCCATATGGTTGCCGGCGCGGTGTGTGTGGGCCAGCGCTTGGGCTAGGCGGTCTGCCAGTAATACGCGGTTGGGGATGCCGGTCAGCGGATCAAAATGGGCGATGCGTTCCAGATCGTATTCATGGTTCTTCAGCGGGGTAATGTCGGCCGACAAACCGATGTAATGATGAATTTTGCCGTCGTCGTCCCGCACTACCGAAATCGAGGTCAGCGCAGCAAAAACCTCGCCTTTTTTATTGCGGTTCCAGAGTTCGCCACTCCAATGATCGTGTGCGTTCAGTGCTTGCCATATGGCTTTGTAAAATTCCGCGGATTGCCGGCCGGATTTGAGAATACTGGGATTTTTACCCAGCACTTCCTCGCGCGCGTAGCCGGTAATTCGACTAAAAGCCGCATTGACATCAATGATGCGGTTCTCGCTGTCGGTAATGACGACGCTGTCGTGAGTGTGGGCAAATACACTGGCCGCCAGGCGTTGCCCAGCCTCGCGGCGTTGCAGTTCTTGGCGAAATTGTTCGCGTTGCAACAGATTGCGAATCCGCAAGCGGGCGATTTCGATGCTGATGGGTTTGGTCAAATAGTCCGCGGCGCCCAAAGAAAAGCCCAAGGCCTCGGCTTGAATTTCGTTCAAAGCGGTCACGAACACAATCGGAATGTCTTTCAACAGCGGACTGGCCTTGATCCGCCGACAGGTTTCGTAGCCGTCCATATCCGGCATCATGATGTCGAGCAGAATCAGATCAGGCGGCTCATCCAGCGCCAGTTCCAAGCCTTTAGCGCCGGAGGTGGCGATTTGAATTTGATAATCGTCCTGCAATGCCAAACCCAACAAGGCCAGGTTGGCGGGGGTGTCGTCGATGGCGAGAATTTTCAATTGTTTGCTGTTCATTCGGTTTGTACTCCATTCCAACCCAAGGCTGAATAAAGCTGCCGCAACTGCTGGCGTGCCTGGTCGAATTTCATTTCGTTAACCGACTGAGCTATTTCGGAAAACCGTGGTTCTAGCGCACTAGCGCGCAGTAAATTTTGCAATGCTTTAACGTGATTAATGGCATGGAACATGTTTTTGGCCAATAAGTTATCGAGTTCGTCCATTAGCGGCCGTAATTCTTGGTTGTGGTGGAGCAAGGCGATGTCTTCCGCACTGATTGCCGGGTCGGCTGCCGCAAAGAAGGGTTGTTCCGGATGGGCTGGCGCATCTCGATAATGTTCGGCATTGACTGCAGCGGAATACAGCTCCGCGCAAGGGACGGGTAAGCGCTGTTGAGTGGAATTGTGGTTATGCAGTTGACAGTCAACCAGGTCGCAGCGAATTCTGAACCAGAACCGGGCGCCCCTGCCCGGACTACTCTCCACGCCGGCTTCGCCCTGCATCAGCCCGGCAAAGCGTTGCACGATGGATAAGCCCAAGCCGGTGCCGGCGTAACGCCGCGTCGAACTGGCGTCGATTTGGGTAAAGGGTTTGAAAAGCAGGCTCTGTTGGTCGGCGGCAATGCCGATGCCTTGATCGGACACGGAAAATTCCAGTTGTGCTTGCGAACCTTGCCGATGCAACTCTATTACCTGGATTTTGATCGCGCCTTGATTAGTAAATTTGATGGCATTGCTGACCAGATTTGACAGCATTTGCCTGACTCTGATTTGATCCAGTAGATAGCATTGCTCGCTTGGGCCGAGCCAGACGGTTTCGATTTGCAGGTTTTTCTGATGTGCGCTTTCCCCGAACAGCGACTGGACTTCGGTGATGATTTGCCGAGGCTGCGCGGCAGAGTAAACCAGCTCCAGCCGATTGGCTTCGATTTTGGACAAATCCAACACATCGTTTAACAGGGTTAATAGAGTCTGTCCGGATGCGAGGATAGTGCGGGCGCATTCTTGATGCTTGCTTGGGTCGCAGTCAGGTAGACTCAGCAGTTGCGCCATTCCCAAGATACCGTTCAACGGGGTGCGGATTTCGTGCGACATGGTGGCCAGGAAATTACTTTTGGCCTGGTTCGCGCTTTCCGCGATGCGGGTTTTGATTTCATTGCTCAATATCAGCGCCATGTGCGAGAAAAACGGCGATAGATAATCGCGCATTTGCGCGGAGCCCAACATATCGGTCATTTTGATGGCACCGATTAATTCTTTGCCCACCTGCAAGGGCATGACCCAGGTGCAGGCAATAGCCGGCGTCATGCCGCGCAGTAGCGTGTGCTCAGAATCCGTGGCTTGTTCGACAAAGCGGCGCTGCTGAAAAACTTCGTTGATTAAGGGATCGTCGATATGATCAATAATTTGGCGTTCGCCGGCTAAATTGGCGTAATGGATTGCCCCCGCGTCCAGATAATAAATTTCGACATTACTGCCGCCCAAACTGCCGCACAAAGCAGTCATTAAGCTCTCTAACAATCCTTCGACGCCGGCGATGGGGTTTAACAACTCCAGCATGTGCAGGATCAGATACAGATTGGCTTTTTCTTCCGAAAGTTTGCGGACGCGGGTTTCCAATTGCTTGATTTGGTCCTGCAGCTCTTGATGGGAGGGCGCTTGGGTCATTGTTCCGCAGCAAGCCGGCGTTGAATGGCATCCGCCAAAACGGTTTCCAAATGCTTCAGGCTGACATCCATCCATGCCAGCGGCAAATCCACGAAGCGCGCAGCGGTTTCGGCGGCGGCGCTGAAATCGCCGTTACACGGGGTACGCAGCGCCAGAATATATTTATGACTACTGTGAAATATCTCCCTGATCACCGTCATGTTTGCGCCGAAGCAGGCGGTGATCATGGGTTCCCAGGTCAAGGCCCAGTCTTCCAGTAAAAAATACGCGCCTTTTTCCAGTTCCTGCATGAATAACTCGTAGCCGAGCAGCATGACGATACAGTTTTGGCCGTGGGTGCGGCAAGTGTGGTGGCCCTCCAGATATTTTTCCATCAACGGGTGGCAGCCGCCGTAAAACACCACGGTTTTTTCACCGAGTTTCTCGCGTTCTTCCAGCGCCTGATTCAGCTCGGTCGACAAACGATTCAGGTAATTGTGCAAGGCTGAATCCAGATAATGGGTATGCACGTTCCAGTGATTTTTCGCGATTAGTCCGTCCACTTCCTTACGCAAAATGCCGCAGCCCACCATGGTCAGCGGAGTTTGATTTTCCGGATGTATCGCGAAGGTTTTCATGGCAGTCTCCCGTATTCGAATGCTGCATCGACCATGGTCCGAATGTTGGCCTCGGGCACGGCCATTGGCATGACGCCGTTACCGAACAAAAAATGGCCGCCGGTTTTGCCGATTTCGACAATACGCTGCACTTCGGCGCGGGTTTGCTCGACGCTCCAGTGAATCATTTTTATATCGTCGATGACCCCGCAGGTCAGGCCGCGATTACCGATCAGGCGTTTGGCTTCGGCTAAGTCGGCGAGTGGGCTGATGTGGTGAATTTTGATGTGAAGTTCATCGAAAACCAAATCGATCACATCGTTAAAAGCCGCCATGCCGCAGTAATAAACTAGGCCTTCACTACCGCCCGGCAGCAAGTCGCGGCGCATCCAGGGCAGTACTGTTTGCTCAATTTGCTTGCGGCTGACGAAGTAGGGCGAGCCAAATGGCGTGGAGTAAATCAATACATTGGCGCCCAAGGCCCGTAAGGCGGCGAATTCCTGCTGGCAGAAATCCGAGCATTTGCGCAGCAGTTCGTCGCGGACATCAAAAGGACCCAGCAGGAATAACTCCATCCATTTATCCATACCCATCAAGATGGCCGGTAACGTGGTCGAGGCCGTGACGTAGGCGCAAGTCGGATGTGTAGTGCCGACTTCACTTTGCAAAATCTTTAGACAGTCGGAAACCGATTGCCAGGCTGGGTGAAGTGTAATGTCGGTGGGAATTTCGAGTTTGGCAATGTCGTCCAGATTTTTGATGACGAAGTCAGCGACATTCGGCGCACCGTCGTCGGCAAACAGGATTTCCCGGCAACCCAGCAATTCCGCTTCTTTGCCGACATAATGCAGGCTCCAGATGTTGTCGTAGCCGTAGCGCCGCAACAGGCGTAATTGGCCGTCGGCCACATATTCGCCCTTGCTGAAGTATTGCTTGGCAGGCATGCCCAATTCCCGTGCGCCGTGATCGGGCAGATTGCAAAAAACCGGAACGCGCGGCGCGGGGCTGCCGGTCATCGCTGCGGTGAGGATTTCCAAAGGTGTCATGGCTTGACCTCGCGAATCAGATCGACAATGACTTTGGCCGCGGTGACGCCATCCGGCGCCCAGGCATCCGCGCCGACCTTGGTGTACAACTCAGGATCGAAACGGTAGGGAGCGCCGCCTACCGCCAGTTTGATTTGCTGTTCCAGGCCACGCTCCTGTAACAAACTGCGCACGCCCAGACTGCCTTTTGCGCTGGTGGCGGTGTGGACCATCATTGCGGATACCGCGATGACTTGGGCGCTCTCGGATACCGCGGTATCGACGAATTTTTCGGCTGTGACGTTGGTGCCCAGATCGACCACATCCACCATCAGTGATTTCAAGCAGCCGCTGACGATCCGTTTGCCCAGGGAATGCAGGTCACCGTAAGCTGCGCCGATGACGACCCGTCCTATCATTTCCGGGGGTTTACTGAACTTCTCCAGCATTTTTTCGGTGACGTCGGCCGCAATTTGCGCGGTCATGAAATGCTGGGCCAGATTGGCGTCCGGATCTTTTTCGATTAAGGTCATCATCAACTCGATGGCCGGGATGACTAATTTGAAGACGATATCCTCGGGGCTGAATCCGTCGTTTAAGGCGTGATTGACGACCTCCAGGGCGGCCGGCTTATCGGTTTCGAATACCGCCTGGTTATAGGATTGAATATAAGCGTCGAGCATTATTCGAATTCCTCGATGGACATGGGCTGCAAGCGTAAATTGTCGATAAAGCGGTTTTCATATTCGAAAACCCCGCCAAGATTGACCACGCGCGCCCGTTGCACAATATTGTTTAACAGACTTGGCCCGGCCGGATTCAACAGCAGTTGTTCGCAGCCGGCCAGACTGGCATTGGTCAGCAGGCTGACCCGTTCGGGGGGTATAGGAGGCAGTAAGCCAACCCGAAACCCGCTGTTTAGGTCCAAATGTTGACCAAAACTTCCGCAAATCCACAGACGATTCAAATCGCTTATTGCCAAGCCTGCGTACGACATCAATTGTGACATGGCAGCGGCTGTCGATGCCTTGGCACGCTGGAAAATATCGATGTCGCTCGCAAAAATGGCACTTTTGGGCATGTTGGTTTGCAATAAAAAGCCTTGTTCGGACAGCGGTTCGGCGAAGCGTCCGGACGGTTTCAGATGCTTTTGGTCCAGTAGCAAGGCAATGGCATCAATGAAGCCGCTGGCGCAGTAGCCGCGCGCCTGGACATCTCCTATCGTCCGTAAGCCGCTTGCCGACACTTTGCAAATCGCGCCGGCTTCTGCGGTTAAACCGTTGCGCATACCTACGCCTTCGAAAGCGGGGCCGCCCGGCACGGAACTGACCCACAGGTTGCTGCCGTCCCACACGGCGATTTCGGTATTAGTGCCGAAGTCGGCCAACAGCATCGGTTGCGATTGTTCAGTAATGCCGGTAGCGAGCAGGTCGGCCAGTAAATCCGAACCAATAAAACCAGCCAGCGGTTGGGCGATGTCGATGTCGGCATGCGGCGTGCGCCATGTCTGCCGCCAGGCATCGACATCGACGGGCAGACAGGCGATAGGGCTTTGCCAGTTCTCGGGCTGGTAGAGGCTGTCGCCGCTATTGCCGCAAATCAGCGTCAACATCGCGGTATTGCCCACTATTAATACTTTGCCCAGTTCCGCCAGTATCGGCGTTATTTCGCCCATATCGCGGCTGAGAATGTCGCGTATGCCGTCGATGATGGCCGCGCGCGCTTCCCGGCCTATGCGTCGGCAATCTTGATCGTCCAGACGCTCGGCATCCAGCCGGGTCAGAATGTCCGCGCCATGCGCGACTTGTGGATTGATGCTGTAACGGGTGCCGATGCGTCGGCCGGATTGCCGATTCCACAACGATAGGCGGATGTGTGTTGTCCCCAGGTCTACCGCCACCCCGTAGACATACTCGGAAACGGTAGGATTAGCGTGGGCTTGATAAAGCGGGGTGGGGTCCAGACTTTTCCAGGCGGAATGCGGCGCCGGATTGTCCAGATAAAGCGTGCAGTCGCTGCGTGCCCGCAACTGGCAGGCTAAACGTATGCCGCCAGCCAAATCTTCAGGAAGCAGCTTTTGCCGTTCCGCCAGCGTCGGTGGGTTAAATTCGCCGTCGACGGTTTGAATCAGACACGCGCCACAGGTGCCCAAACCGCCGCAGGCAGCGCGTACGCGCAAATCGGTGGTGTCGAGGACTTGGCGTACCGACAGATCGGATTTGAGCAGTATGCGTAACGTCTGATCGTTACTGCCGACCGTTGCCAGCATATCGCCAGCTGGGTGTGCCGGCAGTCCGGTATCGGGAGGGATGATGGTCATAGGCGATGGAAACCTGTAGGAGTAGTAGCAATTGCGCTTTCGCTTTCGTTGAGGCCTGGCATGATGGGGTTTGATCTATTCGGCATGGGCAAAACAGCCAGTGGTTTTCCCCTTTTATTTTAGTGTGTATTGGTGGTTTCGCTGATCCAATCTTGTGGCGTAAGCGATTTGTCTTTATCAGATTGGCTTTTACGGCATAAACTCCGTGATATGCGGTTATAAGCAGTGCCAAAAGGCACTTTAGGCTATCGGCACACTGTTCATGCTGGAATGTCATCAACAATCGGGTAAACTTTGCCGATGCGCCAAAAAGCGGGTTCGTGACCGGAATCGGCTTGCCTGAGACGCTTGCAGTCAATCCAGATCATGGTTCACCCAAGCCAACGGAATTTAGATGGAATCCGATAAACAATCGACAGAGCGCCAAGCCACCATTTTGTTAGTCGATGACGAGTCTATCAACCTGTCGGTTTTCGGGCAGTTTCTCGCCCCGTATTACCAGATTTTGGTAGCGACCAACGGGCAGCGTGCGTTGCAATTGGCGGGTGGTGCGCCAAAGCCGGATTTGATTTTGTTGGATGTGATGATGCCCGATATGGATGGGTATGAAGTCATCGGCCAGTTAAAAGCCGATCCCAAAACCGGCGATATTCCCGTGATATTCGTGACCGCCTTGACCTCTGATTTGGAGGAAGAGCGAGGTTTGTCACTGGGTGCGGTGGATTATCTTTACAAGCCGTGTCATTTGTCGATTCTATTGGCCAGAATCAAAACCCAGCTGGAACTGAAGCATGCCCGTGATTGGCTAAAAAACCAAAATACCTATCTGGAAGCCGAAGTGCAACGCCGGCATCAGGAGAATCAGTCTGTACATTTGCAACTATTGCAATCGGAAAAATTGGCGGCGATAGGGCAACTGGCTGCCGGCATTGCCCACGAAATCAATAATCCCATTGGTTTCGTCAATTCTAATTTGAATACGCTGAACGGCTATTTGTGCGACGTTTTTTGCGTGATGGATGCTTACAACGCCGCTTTAGCCGAAAAAAACTTTTCTGAGGAGGCGCTGCAAAATTTGCGCACGCTGAAACAAACCAAGCAGCTTGACTATTTGCGCGGCGATATTCCGGAATTGATTGCTGAGTCCATGGAAGGTTTATCGCGGGTGCGTGACATTATTCAGGATTTGAAGGATTTTGCGCATGCCGATAAAAACGATTGGGAATTGGCCGATTTGCATAAAGGGTTGGATTCCACGCTGAATATTATCAACAACGAGCTGAAGTACCATTGCACCGTGCACAAGCAATACGGCGAGATACCGGAGATTTATTGCCTGCCTTCGCAATTGAATCAGGTGTTTATGAATTTACTGATTAACGCCGCGCACGCAATTGATACCAAAGGCGATATTCATATTAGTACCGGTTGCACGGAGCCGAATGTCTGGGTGGAAATCCGCGATAACGGCAAAGGTATTGCCCCGGAGAACCTGCCGCGTTTGTTTGAGCCGTTCTTCACCACCAAGCCGGTCGGCAAGGGCACCGGGCTAGGGTTGTCGGTTTCGCAGAATATCGTCCGTAAACATGGCGGTAAAATCGAAGTAAGCAGCCAGCTTGGGCAGGGTAGCCGGTTTCGAGTCTGGCTGCCGATTCGGCCGCCGGAATCGGCGTCTACCGAATAGTCCGGTGCGTCTGGCGGTTTTTGAATACTAAACTTGCAGACAGGGCTTTACCTGCCAGACTATGTCATCAATAGACCACTGTTAGTGCAAAATCATGAACCAGGCAGATATTAAAATACTCATCGTCGACGACGAGCCGAACGTGCTGAAAGCGCTGACGCGGTTGCTGAAACAGTACGAACCCGTTACCGCAACCAGCGGCGAGGAAGCGCTGTTGTTAGCTGAGGAACATAGCTTTGATTTGGTGATTTCCGATTACCGAATGCCGGGTATTAACGGTATCGATTTTTTGATTTTATTCAAGCGCATGCAGCCGGATGCTGTGCGCATTGTGTTGACCGGCTTTGCCGATCTGGAAGGCGCCCAGCACGCCATCAATGAGGCGGAAGTGTTTCGCTTTATCAACAAGCCCTGGAGCAATCTGGAAATTGTCAATGTGGTCGAGAACGGTCTGGCGCACAAACGGATGTTGTTGGAAAACCGGGCCTTGGCCGATCAGGTGCGGGCGCAGCAAATACTCCTGAATGAAAAAGAAGCGATTATTAAAGCGCTGGAAGCCGAGGAGCCGGGTATCACCCAAGTGAATTGGGCGCAGGACGGCTCGATTATTCTCGATGACGAAGATTTTAAATAGACAGTATTGCCGGCTCTATTGGTAATTATTTCCGCGATACCGTTAATCCTGCGAAATCGGGGGCCAAAGTATTAAGCGGGCTCCCGCCAGTCCGAGAGCCGCTTTGTTTAGAACGGAGTTACAGCTGTTCGGTATGCTCGTCATTACTAAAGGCATTGAAAAATTGCTTCGCGGTTCTGCCGTTTTTGGCGGCATTCTGATGGGCAAAGTCCAACGCGGCCTTGTGCAAAGCCTCACGGTTGCCGGGATAATCGACGAAATAACTGTCGACAATGTCCAAGTAAGTCTGGGTATGTTGCGGGTAAAACGCCAGCCGCAAACCGAAGCGGTCGGACAGCGAGATTTTTTCCTCTATGGTGTCGGAATAATGCACCTCGTTGTCAACCAGCAGGGTGTCCAGATTGTCGCGCATATGTTCCGGCAGCAGATGGCGGCGATTGGACGTGGCGTAAAACAACACATTCTCCGGTGGTAATTCAATAGAGCCTTCCAACACGCTCTTTAGCGGCTTGTATAGGGCATCGCCGTTCTCGAAAGACAGATCGTCGCAATAAATAATGAAACGCTGATTGTGTTCTCGGATGTCGTCGACGATTTCCGGCAGATACAGCAAATCTTGCTTATCGACTTCGATGACTCGTAAACCTTCGTGCAAATATTCGTTCAACAAGGCTTTCACCAGCGAGGACTTGCCAGTGCCGCGCGCGCCCCACAACAAGGCATTATTCGCCGGCAGTCCCGCCAGAAAGCGCAGCGTGTTGTCTATCATTTGCTGCTTTTGCGGCTCTATGCCCAGCAGTTGATCCAGCCGGATCGGATCGATTTGCCGAACGGGACGCAGAAACGCCTGGCGCTGGCGCCAAATTGCCGCATAGGTGTGGTTCCAATCTATCATCTGTGATCCTTGGCTGGGGCCGGTCGAAGTGCCGGTTTGTGTAAAGAAATGAATATTGTATAAATTTTAGACAATTTAACGCCACTCTAAGCACAGCAACAACTTAGCGTGGCTTTTAACGGGTTGCCAACAGAGTTATCCACAGATTTTGTGGGAAAGTTATAGCTATTGTGGAAATGTGGCTGCCCACTGTAGCCAGTATATGCCGCTTGTGCGGGTAACCAAAGACTGCTTAGACTTTATTTTAAGTCGCGGCTTTGGCTGCCGAGGCGCGTTTCTGCGCGATGATCGACTTATAATCGATTGTTATCATTTAAACGATAGCTATTGGCTATTTACGGGGTGGCTATGAATCTGCGGGATTTACATTATTTAATCGCCGTTGCCGACTTGCGCAGCTTTGTGCAGGCGGCAGACCGTTGCTGCATCAGCCAGCCGACCTTGAGTACCCAGATAAAAAAGTTGGAAGACGAATTGGGTATCCAGATTTTCGAGCGCACCAATAAAAAAGTGCTGCCTACCGAGTTGGGCGAGCAGATCGTGGCGTCGGCAAGGCGCATCTTGAAGGAGCAAGACAATATCAAGGAACTGGCCGCTACAGCCCAGGACCCGCTGGCCGGTAACCTGCGCTTTGGCGCGTTTCCGACCTTGGCGACCTATTTGTTTCCGCCATTGGTACCCTTAATCAAGCAGGATTTACCACGCATCCGCCTGATTCTGGTCGAGGAAAAAACCGAGCAATTGTTACAGCAACTCCACAGCGGACAGATGGATTGCGCCTTGCTAGCCTTGCCGATTTACGAGGATTTTCTGGAAAGCCAGGCCTTGTTCGACGATGAGTTTTTACTGGCGGTGGCGGACGGTCATCCGTTGGCGGCCAAGCCGCAAGTCGAGCCAGACGATCTAAACGGCGAACATTTACTATTGCTTGACGAAGGCCATTGCCTGCGTGGGCATGCCTTGCAAATCTGCCAAACAATCGGCGCCGACGAAGAACAGGATCTTCGCGCCACCAGTCTGGAAACCTTGCGGCAAATGGTTCGCGCCGGTACCGGCATCACCTTCATGCCACGTATCGCAGTGCGAGACGAACCGGGGCTACGTTATCTGCCATTCGCTGAGCCGGCGCCGAGCCGGACCATAGGCATGGTTTGGCGCAAAACCAGTGCCAGAGGGGAGCTGATTCGGCGCTTGAGCGGATTGGTGCGGGATGCGGCTAAGGACATTTAGGTATACACCGCTGGCGTGGCGACTATTTTAATGGCAGTTCGTGAACCGACGGCCAAATGACATTTTCCACGAAAACCTTTGATGGTCTTTTGCTCTGTATGGCAGCCTGTCGGCTGCGGGTATTCGCTAGAAGTTAATTTGTATTTAGCCGAAAAAAAGGCGGCCCTTGTCTCGTATGTCCGTTTAATAGCTGAGATAGGTACTTACTGCGGCATACTGGCGTAATCCCCGACGTGAAGTTACAAATCGTCTAATATTTGCAAAGTCCTTAACCCTTATTACGCCTGATAACAGCCTGATATTTGGACTATTTGAAGACGGAGATAAGAGGCGCGACAAAAATTGCGACTATTGCCACCAATGCCTTGAGCCTTATGGCCAAGCAAGCACGTTGCCCGATCTCAATGCCGGGCTTTTACCTTAGGAGTACCGACCATGAACAATAAACAGTTATTACCTGTTGCTATCGCCCTGTTGACTTCGCAGCCGATTCTCGCCAGCGTGTCCAGTTCGTTCGATGTCGACAGCGAGAACTGGCAAATCGTCAGTTTTGCCGATTTCAGCCAGAACAATTATTCGATCATTGGTCAATACCAACCCAGTTACGTGTCAGGTGGTGGCAATCGCGGCAATTATCTCGCCGCCAATGATCCGGACGGTGGCGATTTTACCTTCTCCGCTCCCGCTGCGTTCCTGGGGGCGCAGACCAGTGCTACCGGATTATCCTACGATTTGACGTATCGCGATGGCGATGTCAATTGGCAAACCACCGACGTCATGTTGGTAGGAAATGGCCAACGCTTGCTCTGGAAGCGTGACCCGAATATTGTGCCGAACAGTGGCTGGACCCATATCGTCCTGAACTTCGCGCCCTCGTCGGAATGGCGACTGGACACCACAGACGGGGTGTTCGCCAGCCAAAGTGATTTTCATAATGTGTTGTCCGACTTGAGCGGGCTTTATATTCATGGGGAATATACCAACGGCATTTTTGAAACTGCAGGGCTGGATAATGTGGTTTTGCAAACGGTGCCGTTGCCGGGGGCGTTTTGGTTATTTGGCGTGGGGTTTGCGGGGTTTTGGTCGCGTATTCGTCGATCGTAACGCGCTGACTCGTTATGTTGTTGTGTCGCTGGCGCGACGGGTTTTTTGTATGTCGGTTCTCGGACCGACGGCCGAGATACTTTCTTTTGCTCCGCCAAAAGAAAGTACCCAAAGAAAAGGCGGCCCGGATGCCGCTTGTTCCCTGCGCTCCGAAGCTTTTGGCGGGGGTTGGCGAAAGGGGCTTCCTGCCCCTTCGCCAACGTGCGGCATCCCTGCCGCACCCCTTCGGGCTATTCCCACCAAAAGCTCCGGCGCTCGGCGCGGCATACGGGAGAAAACCCCGCTGCGAAATCCGAAATCGTTTAATATTTGCAAAGCTCGAAACATAGGGTATTAGTGATATTGTAATGCGCCGAATGATTAAAGGCCAACATGCGGCACTCCTTTGATACCCTAATGGATTGCACCTTACGCTGCCTTTGAGCTTCAATAATGACGTGAATCTGCCGGGTTAAGCATGGAAATTGACTGGAATACCGTAGTAAATTTCACCAAAAAGGCTATTGGACTAATAGTAGATTTTGTTAGTTTTTCATCTGATCTATTAACGATAATTGCTTCTGGGATTGCAATTTACCTATTTCGATACAAAGGAAAAGAGATCGCTATCGCACTTCGGTTAGTATTAAATTATGCGTTTCAAACAACGCTAAATGAGCTACGTGAAAAATTAGAAAGCCTAAATAGATTGAACGCCAACGATGAAGAAGGTGTTAAAGAAATTGTGAATATTTTTCATGAAATTATAGGGCAGATCAACGGTCATCCTAAGCTAAAAAGCCACTTTTCAGAGTTTATAATTAAGGCCGAAAAAGCGGTTTCTGGAAAAAGAAAAATTACTGAGCCAATAAAGAGATCATTGGTTAGTGAGTTTCGTGAAAGATTAAAAAATCTTACTGTTGATAGTTTTGGCGAAATTATGGGTGAAAAATAATGTCTAAAATAGTAATAGCCGCGAATGCAATGATTGCAAATGCAGAAAAAATTAGCACAGTTATTCCAAGCAATGAAAATAAAGAATTTTTTTATTTTTTATATGGAAAAAAATATACATGGGGTATTTATAAGGATGGTGGTGCTATTGTTTTATTGTATTTTCCAAATAATGAGTCACCAGATTATTTGGCCGCCTTAGCTTCTTATGATTTTTCTGATGTAAGTGTTATGAGATATTCTAGTTTGTCGATTGGATCTCAAGAAGCTGAAGAAACTTTCAGAGACCTATATACAATAATTCAAGAAAAAGCATTTGGTATTGATAAAGTCCTTGATGAAATAATTGGCGATTTTGATATATGTTGATTATAAATCAGGAATTTTGAAAGGTTTCGCGTCGGATAAAGCATGCAGATACTGGTGTTTATAGCTGGAAACATTGTCTTGATGTTCATTCAACCCAGCCTACAGGGCCGTAGGATGTGCTGAACAACGTGAAGCGCATCGTTCGCGATTGATGAGCCTCATTGCGTGGGTACATTCTATAGTATTGGAATTGTGGGACGGTTTTGTTCCCGTTATCCCGCCCCGAGCATCGTAACTTTTAGCCTAGCAAAATAAAGTATCGCGGCTATCGGTTCGCGTCGGCATATAAAAATCCATCGCGAAAACGACACAAAAAATTAGTCTAGCGCCGCCAAAGCCGCTTCCGGCGCCCTGTCCAATACTTTCAGCAACGCCTTGGCCGCTCCGGTGGGTGAGCGTTTGCCTTGTTCCCAGTTACGAATCGTCTCAAGCGATACGTCAATCCGTTTGGAGAATTCGGCTTGGCTCAAACCCAGGCGGTTACGGACTCGACGGGCGAAGCGGGCGGAATCCAGCATCGCATTGGTTTCGTCCTGGGCAATTTGTTGGGCTATATCGGCATCCGTGGTGGTATCGATACGAGCCGGATCGACGCGGCCAACTTCTGAATCCGGTTCAATTGTCATGCGTACTATTTTCATAGAATTTGATCTCTCGTTGATTGGCTTTGCGGGCCGAGACAATCCGAATGGCATTTTGGCACGAGGTGTAAACCAAGACGAATAGCCGTTCGCGATTGATGTGCCTCCTCGCGTGGGTACATTCTATAGTATTGGTTTTCTTTTGAGGTAAGGGACGGTTTTGTTCCCGTTATTCCGCCCCGAGCATTGCAGCTTTTGGCGAGAATAGCCCGTAGGGGAGCGGCAAGGATGTCGCTCGTTTTCGGAGGGGCTGGGAAGCCCCTTCCGAAAACCCTCAGCAAAAACGACAAATTTGCCTGGAGCAAATTTGAACAGCCGATAGGCTGGCCCGCAGGGCGAAAACCATGGATGGTTTTCGTAAAAGCGCAGGATAAAGGCGGAATGTCGGGTGGCTTTTTCTTTGGATACTTTCTTTTGGCCGAAAATTGCTCCTGCATTTTCGGCATTCGCCACATCCATGTGGTTTGCCAAGCAAAAGAAAGTATCTCGGCTGTCGGGCCGAGACCCGACATACAAAAATCGTCGCGTTAGCGACACAAAATCACTTTTCGTATAAACAAAAACTTGCTCTAACCAGTTTTTGTTTATACATTAATGCCTCATGATCATCGAGTTCGATCCTGTAAAAAACGCCAGAAACATCATCGAACGTGGCTTGAGCTTCGAGCGAGTGGCAGATTTTGACTGGTCTAGCGCCATTGCGACAGAAGATGTTCGTCAGGATTATCCGGAGCGACGTTTTGTTGCGGCGGGTTTCCTGAATGATCGGTTGCATATTCTGTGCTTTACGCCAATCAGCGGTGGAGTCCGCGTGATTAGTTTCCGAAAAGCAAATTTAAGAGAGGCCCGTAAATATGGCAAAACCATTACCGTTGACTGATGCTGACGGCGAAGTCCGCGAATTGACCGAAACCGATTTTAAACAAATGCGCCCCGCCGGCGAGGTGTTTGCCGAGTTATTTGGGACGGAGCAGGCGGTTGAAATGCTTAGGCCTAAAGGTGGCCGGCCACGTAAGGATTCACCGAAAGTATTTACCGGGATTAGGTTGGATGCAGAGGTGCTGGAGGCGTTTCGTGCTACCGGCAAAGGCTGGCAGACTAGGATGAACGATGCCTTGAAAGAATGGCTGAAGGATCATTCGCCAGCATAATTTGCAGGCCGGAAATACTTTCGCTTATCCGGCCTCCGCGAGTTTGTTGATTAAATCCTAAATTCCGCCGACCGAGCATGCGCAGTAAGACTCTCGCCCCGCGCCAACACTGACGCAATCTTGCCCAAGTTCTGCGCGCCAACCGCTGAGCAATTGATCAAACTGCTGCGCTTTTGGAAATCGTAAACCCCTAAAGGCGATGAGTAGCGGGCGGTGCTGGAAGTCGGCAGCACATGGTTCGGTCCGGCACAATAATCGCCTAGCGCTTCGGCGGTGAAGCGACCCATGAAGATGGCGCCGGCGTTATGGATTTGCTCGCACAAGGCTTCCGGCTCCGCCACGGACAACTCCAAATGTTCCGGGGCGATGCGATTGGCTACCTTTGCGGCTTCGGATAAGTTAGCGACTTTAATAAACGCGCCGCGGCCGGTCAAGGAGGCGCGGATGATGTCGGCGCGCTCCATGTCCGGCAGTAATTTGTTGATGCTGGCTTCCACTTGCTGCAGAAACGCGGCATCATCGCTGATTAAAATGGCCTGGGCGTTTTCGTCGTGTTCGGCTTGCGAGAACATATCCATCGCGATCCAGTCCGGGTTGGTCTCGCCGTCGCAGATGATCAATATTTCGGAAGGACCGGCGATCATGTCGATGCCAACTTGGCCGAATACCAGTTTCTTTGCGGTGGCGACGTAAATGTTGCCGGGGCCGACGATTTTATCCACCGCCGGGATCGACTCTGTGCCGTAAGCCAAAGCTGCGACCGCTTGGGCGCCGCCGATGGTAAATACCCTATCGACGCCAGCGACCTGCGCCGCAGCCAATACCAGTGCATTGGTTTCGCCGCGCGGTGTCGGTACTACCATGATTAGTTCGCCGACGCCGGCGACTTTCGCCGGAATCGCGTTCATCAAGACCGAAGACGGATAAGCGGCTTTGCCGCCCGGTACGTAGAGGCCGGCTTTATCCAGTGCGGTGACTTTTTGGCCCAACACGGTGCCGTCGAGTTCGGTGTACTGCCAGGATTGCAGCTTTTGATGCTCGGCGTAGGCGCGAACTCGGTCGGCGGCGGTTTGTAGGGCGATGGCTTGGGTGCTGGGTAAAGTATCCCAGGCCTGTTGTAATGCAGCTCGGTCCAGTTCCAGTTCGGAGGCGGCTTTAAACGCGGTGCCGTCGAAGCGGTTGGTGTATTCCAGCAAGGCTTTGTCGCCGCGCTTTTTTACGTCGGCGATGATGTCCAATACCCGTTTGTGTATCTCTAAATCATCGCTGGCATCCCAGGCCAAACGGGCTTGCAGTTGTTTGTCAAAGTCGATTGCCGCGCTATCTAGGCGCAGCATCTTGATCGCAGTCATGATTACACCCTCTGGGCCAACGTGGTTTCGAACTGATCGATGAGTGCTTGAATGGCTTGATGTTTCATTTTCATCGCCGCTTTATTCACCACTAGTCGAGAGGTGATGTTGGCGATTAGTTCCCGTGGCTCCAGGCCGTTGGCTTTTAGGGTGTTGCCGGTATCGACCAAATCGACGATGCAATCGGCCAATCCGACAAGCGGCGCTAACTCCATCGAACCGTAGAGCTTGATGATTTCGGCTTGAATGCCTAAGTTGGCGTAATAACGCTGTGCGGTTTTGACGTATTTGGTGGCGACCCGCAAGCGGCCTTTCACTTCCGGGGCATTAACCGGGCCGGCGGTCATCAAGCGGCAACCGGCGATGCCTAAATCCAGCGGCTCGTAAAGACTCTCCGCACCGTGTTCCATCAGCACGTCCTTGCCGGCGATGCCCAAGTCCGCCGCACCGTACTCCACAAAGGTCGGCACGTCTGTAGCGCGGATGATCACCAACTGCACGTCGGGGCGGGTGGTTTGCAGAATCAGTTTCCGGCTCTTGTCCGGATCGTCAATCGGCGTGATGCCGGCTTGTTCCAGAAACGGCAGGGCTTCTTCGTAAATACGGCCTTTGGATACGGCAATGGTCAACATGGTTTTGCGAGTGATTTAGTTAGGAACGCGGCGAATGGTAGCGCCCAGTTGTGACAATTTTTCTTCGATATGATCGTAGCCACGGTCGATATGGTAAATCCGATCTACCAAAGTTTCGCCTTCGGCAACTAGACCGGCCAGCACCAAGCTGGCGGATGCCCGCAGGTCGGTAGCCATAACCGGGGCGGCTTTTAGTTGACCGCTTCCGGTGCAGATGGCGGTGTTGGATTCCAGCTTGATTTGCGCGCCCATCCGTTGCAGTTCTTGCACGTGCATGAAACGGTTTTCGAATACGGTTTCGGTAATCAGGCCTACGCCTTCGGCGACGGAATTCAGCGCGGTAAATTGTGCCTGCATGTCGGTCGGGAACGCCGGATAGGGGGCGGTGCGCACGGTGACGGCTTTAGGGCGTTTGCCGTGCATATTCAATTCAATCCAATTCTCGCCGCAGGTGATGTCGGCGCCAGCTTCTTTTAATTTAACCAATACCGCATCCAGCGTGTTGGGGTCGGTGTTTTTCAGTTTTACATGGCCGCGGCTGATCGCGCCGGCCACCAGATACGTGCCGGTTTCGATACGGTCGGGCAGGATGTCGTAATGCAAGCCTTCGACGCCCAGTCTTTCCACGCCTTCCACGGTGAGAATATCGGTGCCGACGCCGGTGATTTTGGCGCCCATTTTATTTAGAAAATGCGCCAGGTCGGTGACTTCCGGTTCTTTCGCGGCGTTTTCGATGATGGTCACGCCTTCGGCCAGTGTGGCGGCCATTAGAATGTTTTCGGTGCCGGTCACGGTGACTTTATCCAGCACCAGATGGCAGCCTTGCAAGCGCTTAACCTTGGCGTGTATATAGCCGGCTTCGACGGTAATGTCGGCGCCCATTTTCAGCAGCGAGTCGATGTGAATATCTACAGGCCGTGTGCCGATGGCGCAACCGCCGGGCAACGAGACATAGGCTTTGCCGAAACGCGCCAACAAGGGTCCCAATACCAGAATCGAGGCGCGCATGGTTTTCACCAGTTCATAAGGCGCTTCGTATTTGTGAATGGTGCTGGTATCGACTTCGATGTTCATTTTTTCGTCGACGGTCAGGCCCACACCCATTTGTCCCAACAATTCCATGGTAGTAGTAATGTCGTGCAAATGCGGAATGTTGCCGACGCTGACCGGCACATCGGACAATAAAGTAGCGGCCAGAATTGGCAGGGCGGCGTTTTTGGCACCGGAGATTCTCAGTTCGCCGTGTAGCGGTTGGCCGCCGGTAATCAGTAATTTATCCATGGATTTTTATTGGTTTGTAAATTGGAATGCAGCTTAATGCGTGTGGGTTGCAAAATATTCGGTTTCGTCCAAGCCGCTGAGTTTGGCCAATGCCAGCAGCTGAGCCGGAATGTTCTTGAAGGACAGCTTGACCCGGCCCATCCGGCTGAGCCTGATCCATTCGATCATCAAGGCCAGGCCTGCGCTATCGGTGGTCTGGACTTTAGCTAGATCGATGCACATGCTGTCCATGCCTTTCAGAAACTTGAAGGATTGCAAGGTTTGTTTGTCGATGCTGGCAAAAGTCAGGCTGCCTTCCACGGTAAAGTGGCCGGGCGACTGTTCGGTTAATGTCAGCTTGGACATTATTTGCCTTCCGCTTTGTTCAACATGAATTTGCCTATCATTTCTTCCAGCACGATGGCGGAACTGGTGATGTCGATGGTACTTTTATCCTTTAAATATTCGTCCGACGAGCCGGGGTCCAGGCTGACGTACTGTTCGCCCAGCAGACCGGCGGTATAAATGCTCACGCCGGAATCGCTGGGTAGATTGTTGTATTGCGATTCGATGCGCATTTCCACGACCGATTCGTGGCTGTCCTTGTCCAGTCGGATAGCAGATACCCGGCCGATGCGCACGCCGGCGACCGACACCGGGGATTTGACTTTTAGGCCGCCGCTGTTTTGAAAATGGGCGATGACCGTGTAGCTGTCGTCGCTGCTGTAGCTGCCTAGATTGCTGACTTGCAACGCCATGTAAAACAAGGCGGCGATGCCGCTGGCGACAAAAAAACCGACCAGAGTATCCTGGGTTTTGGAATGCTGCATGTTAAATGTCTCCAAACATGAGTGCGGTTAAAATGAAATCGAGTGCCAGTACCGAGAAGGCCGAATTGACCACGGTGCGGGTGGTGGCGCGGCTGACGCCTTCTGAAGTGGGGATCGCATCGTAGCCTTCGAACAAGGCAATCCAGGACACTACGAAGCCGAACACCACGCTCTTGATTACGCCATTAACAATATCTTCTTGAAAATCGATACTAGCCTGCATCTGCGCCCAAAACGCGCCGTCATCAACGCCGAGCATGCCCACGCCGACCAGGTGGCCGCCCATGATGCCAATGGCGCTAAACAAGGCGGCAAGCAAGGGCATGGACAGAAAGCCTGCCAAAAAACGTGGCGAAATGATGCGTTTGATCGGGTCAACGGCCATCATTTCCATGCCTGACAATTGTTCGGTGGCCTTCATCAAGCCGATTTCGGCGGTCAATGCCGAGCCTGCCCGGCCGGCAAACAATAGTGCCGACACTACAGGGCCTAATTCGCGTACCAAGGAGGCGGCCACCATCACGCCCAGCGATTCCTCTGCGCCGAAGTCGGACAGAATATTAAAACCTTGTAAACCTAAAACCATGCCGACGAACAGGCCGGAGATGGTGATGATTAGAAACGACAAAACGCCTACCGAATAGACCTGCTTGATCAGTAGGTTGGGGCGTGGCAGCACGTCGCTGATGCCGGTCAGCGTGTGGCTCAGAAAAAACGAAGCGCGGCCGAGCTTGGCAAAGCTGCTGCGCGTGGCTTTTCCCAGATTTTGCAGAAATTGAAACATGGTTGAATACAAGGTGGTTATTTGCTCGCCAGCAGATCGTCTAGGTAATCAGGCGCCGAATAGTGAAAGTGTACAGGGCCGTCGGCATCACCGTGCATAAACTGTTGCACCCACTCCGAATCGGATTGTTGTAATTCTTGCGGGGTGCCTTGGCCGATGATTTTGCCTCCCGACAAGACATAGATGTAATCGGCGATGGCGGCAGTTTCTTGTACGTCGTGCGAAACGATGATGCTGGTCAGGCCTAGAGTGGTGTTCAGCGCCTTGATCAAGTGTACCAGCGCGCCCTTGGAAATGGGGTCTTGGCCGGTAAACGGTTCGTCGTACATGATCATTAGCGGATCGAGGGCGATGGCACGTGCTAAAGCTACCCGTCGAGCCATGCCGCCGGACAACTCGTTGGGCATCAAATGGCGGGCACCGCGCAAACCGACGGCGTGCAGTTTCATCAATACCAAGGTGCGAATCATCGATTCCGGCAAGTGGGTATGTTCGCGCATCGGAAACGCCACATTGTCATAGACGCTCATATCCGTGAGCAGCGCGCCGCTTTGAAACAACATGCCCATGCGTTTGCGCAATTCGTAGAGTTCCCGAGGTTTCAGGCGGTGAACATTTTGCCCGTCCACGTGGATTTGGCCGCGATCCGGGGCCAACTGGCCGCCGATCAATTTCAAAAGCGTGGTTTTGCCGGTGCCGCTGGGGCCCATGATGGCCGTGACTTTGCCGCGCTGAATCTCCAGGCTGACAGCGTCGAAAATTTTCCTGGGGCCTCTGGAAAAGCTCAAGTTGCTAATCGAAACGATATTGTCTTCAGGACTTGCGCTATTGGCCATTTACCGGAATCAAAAGAGTTTTTGGATTGGGAACAGGCTATTTTCTATGACTGGCCGAGAATAAGTCAATGACTTGGGGTGAAAAGTCGGTTAATAACATGCAATAATGGTTCCTTTTTGTTTGGGTGCGTGGAGTTAATTTCCGTGGGTTGTGATCAAGACATACAGGCGTTGGCGTTGGCGGTGATTCAGACCGAAATGCAGGCGGTTGCCGGCTTGGCTGCACGCATCGATGAACAATTTGTCAGCGCCTGCCGGTTGCTGCTGGCTTGCAAAGGCCGTGTGGTTGTCACCGGCATGGGTAAGTCCGGGCATATTGCCGGTAAAATTGCCGCGACGCTAGCTAGCACCGGCACCCCGGCTTTCTTTGTGCACCCCGGAGAAGCCAGTCACGGTGATCTTGGCATGATTACCCGGCAGGACGTGGTGCTGGCATTGTCCAATTCCGGCGAAACCGAAGAAATCCTGACGATATTGCCTATTATTAAGCGACTCGGCGTGCCGTTGATTGCGTTGACGGGTAATCCCGAATCGGCCTTGGCCAGGTTTGCTAGTGTGCACATCAATGTAGCTGTCGAGCATGAGGCTTGCCCGTTGGGTTTGGCGCCGACTGCCAGCACTACGGCGGCATTGGTCATGGGCGATGCGTTAGCCGTGTCGCTATTGGAAACCAAGGGTTTTACCCGCGACGACTTCGCTTTGTCGCATCCAGGCGGTAGCTTGGGCAAACGCTTGTTGTTACAGGTTAACGACATTATGCACCGCGGCAGTGAAGTGCCGGTGGTGACGGATAGCGTTTTAGTGAGCGATGCCTTGTTGGAAATGACCGGCAAGAAGCTGGGCATGACCGCAGTGGTCGATGGCGAAGGCCGGGTCGCCGGGATATTTACCGACGGTGATTTGCGGCGCATGTTGGAAAAAAATCTGGATGTGCATGCGACACGTATCGCCGAAGTCATGACGGGGCCTTGTAAAGTGATCGATGTGGATATGTTGGCGGCGGAAGCCATGCAAATCATGGAAAGTAAAAAAAATCAATGCCCTGCTGGTCGTCGACAGCCAACAAAAATTGTTGGGCGCGTTGAATATGCACGATTTGCTGCGGGCAGGCATAGTCTGAGAGTGACGAGTGATGTTCGATTTAAGCCCCCAATTACTGAGTGCTGTTAAGCGGCTAAAGCTGTTGATTCTGGATGTGGATGGCGTGCTGACCGACGGCCGTTTATTTTTCGACGATAACGGCAAAGAATACAAATGTTTTCACGCGCGCGACGGGCATGGCATTAAATTGTTGCGTCAGACCGGAGTGGAAGTAGCGGTGATTTCCGGGCGCAAATCCAATTCGGTCGCGCTGCGTATGCAGAGTCTTGGAGTTGAGCTTGTCTACCAAGGTCACGAGAACAAGCGGGCTGCGTTCGCGGAAATTTTGCAGCGTCTGGTCCTAACGCCGGAACAAGTGGCGTATATCGGCGATGACATTCTGGATTTGCCGGTGATGCGTCAAGTGGGTTTTGCGGTGGCAGTGCAAGATGCCAATTTCGTGCTAAAGAATTATGCTCATTGGCAAACACAGACGGCTGGTGGTTTAGGCGCGGTTCGGGAAGTATGCGATTTAATCATGCAAGTCCAAGGTAACTTTGACAGCGTGCTGCAAACCTATTTATGACCGTACTGAAAAATCTACAGATTTTTATTTATGTCGGCTTGGCAGCATTGTTGTCATGGTGGCTGGTTCAGCTGAATGAACAGCGTGACGCCGAAATGAAAATTGTCGAAAATAGCCCGGATTTTTTTAGCTTGGGTTATTTCAAAAAGGAAATGAATATCGACGGTGTGCCGAAAAGCGAATTGGCCGCGGAAAAAATGCAGCACTTTAAAGCCGACGGCAGTACGCATCTGGAAAAGCCGGTAATGACTTTGTATAACCCCAACCAGATGCCTTGGCTAATCAAGGCCGACAGCGGCGTGATGGCTGCGGACGGCGATAATTTGCAACTTAACGGTAGTGCTTATATCAATCGGGAGGCCTCGAAAACCAATTCGGCGCTGACCATCAATACATCGGATCTGCGAGTAAAACTCGCCAGCCATTATGCGGAGACACAGGCGTGGACGGAGATCATCAGCCCACCCAACAAAACGGCGGGAGTAGGAATGGAAGCGACTTTTGTTAGTCCGATTCACCTGAAATTGTTGTCCAAAGTGAAAGGTCGCTATGAAATTAAGTAAAATGGTCGGTGTAGGCCTGATATTCTCGGCGCGGATGGCGTTTGGTCTGGAGTCGGATTCCGAACAACCCATCTATATCGACTCGGATAATGCGGTTTACGACGAAAAGGCGCAAATCAGCACCTATACCGGCAATGTGGTCGCTACGCAGGGAACGATCAGAATCGATGGCGATAAATTGGTGGTTTATCTGAAAGATGGTGCGATTATCAAATTGATTGCTACCGGTAAACCGTCGCGATTCAAGCAGTTGCCGGCGGTGGGCAAGGAAGAAATGCACGGGGAGGGCTTGATCAACGAATTTTACCCCGACCAGAATTTGCTGAAATTTATGAAAAATGCCTCGGTCTGGCAGGGCGATGCTAAACAATCCAGTGAGTATATCGAGTACGATACCAAGAACTCCTTGCTGAAGGCGGGTGAAGCGCAATCCGACGGCAAGCGCGTGCACTCGGTGATTAAACCCAAGCCTAAGCAGGCGCAATAATGGCGCGATTGGTTGCGGAACAGCTGTTTAAACGCTACAACAATCGAAATGTGGTCGATGGGGTCAGCCTGAGGGTGGACACCGGGGAAGTCGTAGGTTTGTTGGGCCCGAACGGAGCCGGGAAAACCACCAGCTTTTACATGATGGTGGGCTTGGTCAAAGCCGATAGCGGCGAGATTTTTTT
>Ga0160182_114036_pt1 | contig 43656 bp, 46 predicted proteins | sample met14sa_FD_108561 | JGI IMG/M metagenome (GOLD analysis project Ga0160182, IMG submission 108561) | Synthetic bacterial communities of pure cultures from sediment of Lake Washington, USA, under high oxygen condition - MT... | ecosystem: Engineered > Modeled > Simulated communities (microbial... >... | reverse complement strand
ATCGCCGCTAATGTGTCGCCGCCGCCCGCGATGGAGAAGGCAGGGCTTTCGGCAATCGCTAACGACAGAGATTTGGTGCCTTCGCCGAATTGGTCGATTTCGAATACGCCGACTGGGCCGTTCCAGACGATGGTGCCGGCGGTTTTCAGAATCTTGGCATATTGCTTGCTGGTTTCCGGTCCAATGTCCAGGATCAGGTCGTCGGCTTCCACGTCGGCGACGTTTTTCACGGTAGCCGCAGCGCTTTCGGAAAACTCTTTTGCGCAGACCACATCCACAGGTACCGGAATATCCGCGCCGCGTTCTTTTGCCGACGCGATCAAGCGTTTGGCTTCCGGAATTAAATCCGCTTCGTATAAGGATTTACCAACAGAGTAACCGGCAGCCGCGATAAAGGTGTTGGCGATGCCGCCGCCGACAATCAATTGATCGACTTTTGACGACAAGGACTCCAGCACGGTCAGTTTGGTAGACACTTTGGAGCCGCCAACGATGGCAACTAACGGCCGGGCCGGGGTTTCCAGGGCTTTGCCCAGCGCGTCCAGTTCGGCAGCCAATAGTGGGCCGGCGCATGCGACGGCGGCGTGTTCGGCTACCGCATGAGTCGAGGCTTCGGCGCGGTGCGCGGTACCAAAGGCGTCCATCACGAATATGTCGCACAGCGCGGCCATTTTTTGGCCCAGTTCGGCGCTGTTTTTCTTTTCGCCCTTATTGAAACGCACGTTCTCGCAAAGCACTACTTCGCCGCGTCTAACTTCCACGCCTTCCAGCCAATCTTTCACCAAACGTACCGGTTGACCCAGCAATTTTGAAAAACGCTCGGCGACGGGTTTAAGGCTTGATGCTTCGTCGTACTCGCCTTCGGTGGGACGGCCCAAGTGCGACATCAAAATCACTGCCGCGCCGCCGGCCAATGCGGCTTCCACGGTCGGGACGCTGGCCTGGATACGCAAGTCGCTGGTGACTTTGCCGTCTTTAACCGGCACATTCAAATCTTGGCGGATTAGTACGCGCTTGCCGGCCAAATCCAGATCGACCATTCGTTTGATAGACATAAGTTCTCCTTTGGTTGAAATAGTGAAAACATTATAAAGTGTAACGCCGGCCGCAGCCTGAATTAAAAAATAACAGAATAGTCAGGCGCTTGGACTATATTTGCTATCCGTTGCCTAAACTTTTACCGGCGGACTTATGTTCAAGGCGTTTATTTTTACGGTGTTCTGTGTGTTGGTGGTTACTGTTGATTCTGCGCGCTGCCAACCCTTGCCTGCCGCTGCCGGCGCCGACGAAATTCAAGTGTTGATAGACGTATCCGGCAGCATGAAACAGAACGATCCGGACAATCTGCGCGTCGAGGCCAGCCGTTTGTTAGTCAATTTGTTGCCGGACGGTGCCAAGGCCGCGTTTTGGTTATTCGCCGAAAAAACCGCGCCGCTGTCCGCTACCGATGCTGTCAATGCAACCTGGAAACAGCAAGCCGGCAAAACCATCGGCAATATTCATTCTCGCGGTTTGTATACCCACATCGAGGACGCGATTCAGACGGTGCTGAGCCAGGGCTTTAAGGGCGGCGGCAAGAAACATCTGATTTTATTGACCGACGGTTTTGTGGACATTTCCAAGGACATCATGCAAAGCGCGGATTCCCGCGAGCGCATCCTCAGCGAGTGGATCCCCAAACTCCAGCAGCAAAACATCAACGTACAAACCGTGGCATTGTCCGAGCAAGCCGATAAAGAATTGTTGGAAAAACTGGCTTTCGAGACCGGCGGCTGGGCGGAAACCGCGCAATCGGCGGAGCAATTGCAACGGGTGTTTTTGAAAATGGCCCAAAAAGCCGCGCCGAAAGAGACTTTGCCGCTGACCGATAATAAATTCCAGGTCGATAGCGGCATCCACGAGTTTTCGGTGTTGGTGTTCAAAAAACCGCATGCCGCGCCAACCCAATTGGTTGCGCCGGACGGCAAAAGTATCAGTAAACAAAGCATGGTCGCCAACGTGTCCTGGCTGGAAAGCCAGGCTTACGACCTGATCACCGTCAAGCAACCCTTGATCGGCGAATGGCGTTTGGTGGCGGAAGTCGATCCCGATAACCAAGTCATGATCGTCACCGACCTGAAATTGCAACTCAGTGAGATACCTAATTTTCTGGGCGAGAATGAAGCCTTGCCGATTAAGGCGCATTTCACCGACAAGGATAAGCTGATAACCCGCGCCGATTTCCTGGGCATGCTGACCCTGGAAGTGATCCAGGATCAGCAAGCACCGGCAAAAATGCTGGTCGTGGTTGCAGAACCCGGTTTTTACCAGCACAAGACTGAGCATTTAAGTTTGGGCAAGCATTTGCTGAAAATCGTTGCCGACGGCAAGACCTTCAAGCGGGAAATTATTCATGAGATCGAAGTGGTTGCCACGCCGATTACGGTCGAGAAGCACGTCGATGCAGCACAACGCCAAGTCACCCTAAAACTGTTACCGGATACCAAACTGATCGATCCCGCCGGTTTGGTGGTCAATGCAGTGATTAACCAAACCGGGCATGAGCCGGAAACCCGCGCATTGACAAATAAAGACGGGGTTTGGCTGCTGGATTTGGCCGGTTTGCCGGCGCAGACCACCACGCATGTCAATTTTAATGTGATGGCTAAAGATCATGCCGGCAAGCCGTTGGCGCCGGCGATCAAACCGCTGAGTATCGATGACAGTTGGTTCGTTCCTGCCGAGAAAGTCGAGGCTGCCGCACCGGCGGCATATACGGATGCGCATCACGAATCAGCTGATCCTGAAAAAACCGATCACGAAGCCGATGCCGGGCAGCATGAGCAGGCTGAGCATGAGCTACATCCGCCGCCGGACGCCCCGGAAACCAATTGGTTGTTGGTTGGCGGCATCATGTTGGCCATCAATCTGATATTGGGTGTGGGTGGATTTTTTACCTATCGATACCTGAAAAAAAGCCAAGCAGATAAACATCAGCAGTTACTGGAGAGATTGTCATGAATCCATTCGATTCCGTGGTAGTGATATTAGCGGCGGAGGCGTTGGGGGTTTTGACGCTGTTGGTTATCGTGCTGTTTTTTATCTCGAGAAACCGGCGAGGGAAGGAGATGGCCGAAATTGAACATTTCATTACCGAGCTTGAAGAGCAGTCCATCGTGAAGACTCGCTGGTTGGAGCAATTTCTGGAAGAAAACTGCGGGTTGGCTACAGCGGAGATTGAGCCATTGTTGCAAGAAGTCAATGCATCAGAACGCGCTGTGTTTGAAGGGGTTATTCGCTTGTTTTTAAAACGCGAATTGGTGTTGTTGAGTGAGATTGAGCAACGTATCGGTCGGCTAACCGAGCCATATCAGAATTTGCTGGCGAATCGGGGCACGCTTGCGCCGGTTGCTGCGGCGCAGGATTCGCCCCAAGCGAACCAATTGGCCGGCTTGGAGCGGATTAACCAACAACTGGTGCGGCAACTGGATAACGCGATGAAAACCATAGACGAAATGTCCGCCGAATATACCCGAGTGTTTAGCGGCAATCAGACCGCCTTAGAGTTGGAAAACAGCAGTAAAAAGATGCTGCAAATTTTTCATGATGCCGAACGCGGTGTGCGTGAAAGCATTACGGAGCTGGGGAAATGATGCAATCTCTGCTGCTTATCGGCTTAGGAGAGCTATCGCTGGTGTTGTTGACCGGCTTGATCGCGGTGTTAGTCGTTAATCGGCGGCATAAACGTCGGCGGCTGGCCGGCATCGAAGAGTTGCTGGAAGACATTAAGGACCGGCAGGAGCGGCGCGGCGACAGGTTGGCCTTGGCCTTGGCCGGTAAGCATCACTTAGACGAACAAGCCGCGCAAGCAGTCAGCGACACCCTGATTGCGGCGGAAAAGCAGTTTTTGTATGGGTTTGTTGAGCAGCAAATGCAGCAGCAGACCGTGGCCGGTTTTTACGAAAACCTGTGCCTTTTGCTGGATAGTTATCTGGACGGCTTACCCAAAGTGGCTGAAAAACCGGTTGCCGACGAGCCGCCTGCGGAGACCGAAGAACAATTTGCCGACACCGATTCCGAGCAGCCAAAGTCGCAGAGCTCTGATGAACCCCCTCCCGAAGAGGCTCCACCACCACCGGATTGGGGGGATGTGTTTGATTGATGATTTTGGCAGCTTGTTGTCAGGGCGCACCATAGCGTACCCTGACAACAGGCTGTTTCATTAACTTGTCGGTATTTCCGTCGCCGGCTGGTCGAGCAACTTGATGCCGGTCAATTTGCTGAAAAAACTGGCGGACCGTTTGGCCACGCTATCGCCTCCATCGATACCGGTTTGATGGGTGTTTTCAAACACCACAATGGAGTGCGGCTCCACGGTATACCAGGGTCTGCTCAGTGCTTTTTGCTCGGCCGGCTCGATAATGTCTTTGGGCGATGTTTGCGCGGTATCCACGGCCAGACACCAGCTCTTGCCCTCAACCTCCGGTAGCTGCAGGTTGTGTTTGCTGTCGGACATGTTCATTATTGCGTGCAGGTCGGGTTCATCTTTGCCTAATGCCGCCAGCGTAAAGGCCAGAATCCGCGTGTTCGGGTCGTCCCAACGCGGCGGTTGATCTACTTCCAGGCCATGCCAGCTGATGTCGGCCATATCCTTATCTTCCATTTTTCGGCCGGTGAGGAAGTTTCGGCGCATCAAGGCCGGATGGCGTTTGCGCAAACGGATCATCTGCTGCACAAAGTGCAGCACGTCGGCATTGTCCTTGGCTTTATCCCAATTCAGCCAGCTCAATTCGTTATCCTGACAATAACAGTTGTTATTGCCTTGCTGGGTGTGCAGAAATTCGTCGCCAGCCAGCAACATCGGTACGCCATGGCTAAGCAGCAAAACCGTAAAGGCGTTTTTCACCTGTTGCCGCCGCAGTTTGACTATGGCCGGGTCGGGGGTTGGGCCTTCCACGCCGCAGTTGCTGCTGAGATTATTACTGCAACCGTCTCGATTGTTTTCGCCGTTGGCGGTATTGTGTTTTTCGTTGTAGCTGAACAAGTCTTTTAACGTAAAACCGTCGTGGCAGGTGACAAAGTTAATGCCGCTGATCGGCAAGCGGTGCTGATGTTGATAGAGATCGCTACTGCCGCAAATTCGGGTGGCCACTTCGGCGATGATGCCGGTGTCGCCGCGCAGGAAGCGGCGAATTACGTCGCGGTAGCGGCCGTTCCATTCGCCCCAGCGGTAGCCGGGAAAGTTGCCGACTTGGTATAGTCCCGAGGCATCCCAGGCCTCCGCAATTAGCTTGGTTTTGGCCAGTTGTTCGGATAGTTCTATGCCCCAGACCAGCGGCGGATCCTGCAGTACGCTGCCGTCTTCGCCGCGCGCCAACGCGCTGGCCAGGTCGAATCTAAAGCCATCCACATGCATTTCCCGCACCCAGTATTCCAGGCAGCTGATGATGAAGTTGGTGACCAGCGGGTGGTTGGCGTTCACGGTGTTGCCGCAGCCGGTATAGTCGTGAAAGATGCGTTTGTCGTGCTTGTCGGTCAAATAAAAGCTGTTGCCGGTAATGCCTTTGAAATTGATCACCGGACCGTCGGCGCCGGCTTCGGAGGTGTGATTGAACACCACGTCCATGATCACGCCGATGCCGGCCTTGTGCAAGGCTTTCACCAGATCGCGGAATTCGCGGATATGCGTGCCTTGTTCCGGCGTGACGCAGTATCCGGGATGCGGGCTAAAGAAGCTGTGCGTGCTGTAGCCCCAATAGTTTTTCAAGCCCAGATCGGCGGTATGCGGCGGCACGTCTTGCTCGTCGAAGGCCATGATAGGCAGCAGTTCGACATGGGTAATGCCCAGCTTTTTCAGGTAAGGGATTTTTTCGATCAGGCCGATAAAGGTGCCGGGGTGTTTAACCTTGGCGGAGGTGTGACGGGTAAAGCCGCCGACATGCAATTCGTAAATAATGGCTTTTTCGCTGCGAATAGCCAGCGGTGTGTCGCCTTCCCAGTCGTAACGGTCATCTACCACCACCGCGCGCATGGCATGTTGGCTATTATCACCGGGCTTGCAGGCGGCGGCGCGGTTCCATAATTTGTCGCTGATTGCGCGCGCCCAAGGGTCCAGCAATAATTTTTCGCGATCAAACCGCAAGCCCGATTCGCGCGTGTTGGCGGGGCCGTCGATGCGCCACGCATACCAGGTGCCGACCGGCAGTTCTTCGACAAACACGTGCCAGGAGAAAAACGTATGGTTTTTCTCTTTTTGTAAGGGTATGACTTGTAAAGGTTTTATGCTGTCGGATTCGGCAAATAACAGCAGTTCCACGTCCGTCGCGTGGCGGCTGGAGATGGAGAAGTTGACGCCGCCCTCGCTGACCCGGGCGCCGTGAGGATAGGGACTCCCTGACTTTAAACTGTATGGTTTGTGCATGCCCTTTACCGAGAAACTGTGAATTAGTCCTGATTTTACTGCATATAAGGGCTGCGGGCCTACGCCTTGCGTAAATAATCGACAACGGTTAGAGTCTATAAAGCCTGGTCGCTGCGGCGATACGTCGCGGAGTGTCCGCTACCCACAGGATAAAACCTAGTCACCCGACCCGTTAACATTGCCGATGGCCTTTTCCTCCTCACCGTCTCAAGTCCGCATGCCGCTTTCTGCGGAGGAAATGCGGGCTATCAGTCTGGAGATTAGCCGGGGTTTTGCCCCGCGCCGGTTTAGAGCCGGCGCGGCGCGGTTAACGAGTACTGGCTTCTCGCCGCAAGAGTTGTTAAGCATTAGTCAGCAGATTAATCGCGAATTTGCCCCACCCCAGCAACGCGCTGCCGCCCAAGCTGAAAGCGCCAAGCTGGTGGCGTTGCCGGTCGATCCGGAACATATTCATGTCTATTGGCAGCTGGATGAAGCCGCTCAGGCGTCTGTGCCGCTTACCGAGCCACCGGCAGATGTCCAGCCTTTGACCTTGCGCGTATACAGTCATCCTGCGCCGCCCGAAGCGGTCCCGTTGCCGGCTGAATCGGCCAAAACCTGGTTCGATGTGCCGGTTGCCGCCGAACGCAGCCAACAGCAGATTACGCTGCCCAGCGGCGACACCTGCATCGCCGGGATTTATCAGGTGGCGATTGGTCGGCTCAATGCTCAGCAGGAATTCAATCCCTTGGCGTATTCGCAGGCTGCCGCAGTCGCGCCGCAAGTGTCGCCGATGACGGAAAGGCTGTCGCCGGCGATGGCGCAGTTTATAATGCTGCCTTCCCAGGCGTCTTCGGCGCTTGCCGTAACCGCGTCCGGCCAACAAAACTAATTCCGCGATGAACAAAGGCTATCTCAGCATCGTTTTGCATGCCCATTTGCCCTATGTGCATCATCCCGAACACGACAGTTTTTTTGAAGAAAACTGGTTGTTCGAAGCCATTACCGAATGCTATTTGCCCTTGTTGGCGATGCTGGAACGTTTGCATGTCGATCAAGTGCCGTACCGGCTGACCTTGTCCTTGTCGCCGACGTTGATGACGATGTTGCGCGATCCCTTGCTGCAAAACCGTTATCTGCATTATCTGCAAGGCCGGCTGGAACTGGCGGAGCGGGAGTTGGAGCGCACGCGCGGGCTACCGCAGTTCGAGCCGCTGGCGCAGATGTATATGCAGTGGTTTCAGGACGCCTTGCATCGCTACCAGCACCGCTATGAATGCGATTTGCTGACGGAGTTTCAACGGCATCACAGCGCGGGCTGCCTGGAGTTGATTACCACCGCAGCCACCCATGGCTTTTTACCCTTGTTAAATGTCAGTCCGGTGTCGGTGCGTAATCAAATCGGCGTGGGTATCGCCAGTTTTAAGAGCCAATTCGGCTTTGCACCCAGCGGATTTTGGTTGCCGGAATGCGGTTACTATCCGGGCCTGGAACAGGCGCTAAAAGCCGAAGGCATCACTTATTTTTTCGTCGATAGCCATGCAGTCATGGATGCCGACCAACCGCCGCGCCATGGTGTGTATGCGCCGTTGGATTGCGGCAATGGCGTGGCGGCGTTCGGCCGCGATCCGGCTTCGTCGCGGCAGGTGTGGAGCGCCGAGGAAGGCTATCCGGGGGATGGGGATTATCGCGAGTATTATCGCGACATCGGCTTTGACTTGCCCTTGGAATATATCGCGCCTTATATTCTGGACGGCGAAACCCGGATCAACACCGGCATCAAGTACTACCGGATTACCGGCGCCAAGCAAACCAAGCAGGTGTACCAACCGGAGCGGGCCAAGCAGAAGGCGCGCCAACATGCCGAGGATTTTATCGTGCGCCGTCAGCAGCAAATTGACGCGCTGACTGCGGAAATGCCGCAAGCGCCGCTTATCGTCGCGCCTTACGATGCTGAACTATTCGGACATTGGTGGTTCGAAGGGCCTTTATGGCTTGAACAAGTGTTACGCTTGGCGGCGAGCAGCGAAAACGGTATCCAGACCGTCAGTTGCGGCGATTATTTGCAATTGCCGTTGCAGCATGTGCAGGCTACGCCGGCCGCTTCCAGTTGGGGCGAACACGGTTATTCCAGTTATTGGCTGAACGAAAGCAATGACTGGATTTATCCCCTGTTACACAAGGCCGCCGCCGAAATGGAAAAGCTGGCCAACGATTTACGCGGTTTTACTGTGAGTGATTTACAACAACGGGCGTTAAATCAGGCTGCCCGGTCATTGTTGCTGGCGCAGTCTTCGGATTGGCCGTTTATCATGAAGGCCGGTACCACTATCGATTATGCGCGCAAACGCATCACCGACCATTTGGCTCGTTTTAATTATCTGCACGATGCGATTCGCAAAAACCGTATCGATGAACGCTACCTGACCGCGCTGGAAATCATGGACGATATTTTTCCTGACATCGATTTTCGCCATTATGCCGCCTAGACAAAGGCCCGTTTTGGGCACTGCTTAACCCAACCTCCAGGGGGAGCTATGGATAACATCCAATTGTTGTATGTAGCCAATAACGTCACCGGCAAAGCCGCCGCCTGTCAGCAATCCTTGCAGTTTTTGATGCGGGTGGCCGACCTGGATTATCACAAGCAAGTTGACGTGCTCTGGGCCGGCGAAGATGGCGTCTGGCATGTTTTGCCGGCCTTATTCAACCGTAAGGCGGAAGACAGGCAGGAGTATTGGCAGGCCGACATCCTATTTCCGCCGCAGCCGCATGCCGACATACCCGGCGATATTCGTTTTGCTTTGCGTCTGCAAGCAGCCGGCAGCGAATATTGGGACAACAACGAAGGTGGCGACTATTTTAGCGGCGCGGGTAGTGGGGCTAGATTGACCAGTGCCGCGGCCATGCTGCAATTGAGCCACGCCGAACAACTTCAGGACGGGCAACATTCCGTGCCGGTCAAACTGGCGGTGGACGCTGCGCTGGAAATAGACCATGTCACGATCCATTGGACTATCGACGATTGGCAACACAGTCACACCACCAGCTGCCGCCGCCAGGCGCAAAGGAAGTCTGCCCATAAAGCCCTCTATGCCGGCTTGCATCTTGCGCAAGTGTGGAACGGGCGGATCAGGGTAGGGGACGCTTTTCGTTTGCAATACAGCATCTGCTGTGAAAACAAGCAGCAACGGCTGTGGGATAACAATGCCGGGCAAAATTACGCGCTAAGCCGCACGCCGCTACGGCTGTTGATTTTGAATCTGCACTGTTACCAAGAGGAAGACCAAGACCGGAAATTTTGGCAAATTGCTAACGCTATCGACGAGTTGGGCGCGGATGTGGTTTGCCTGCAGGAAGTGGCCGAGTATTGGAATGACGGGCGCGGCGATTGGCCGTCCAATTCTGCTAATATCATCAACCAGCGCTTGCCGCAACCGTTTCATCTGTACACGGATTGGTCGCACCTGGGGTTCGACAAATTCCGCGAGGGCGTGGCCATTCTTAGCCGCTATCCCTTTATAGAGCAAGAAGCCCGCTACGTATCCGATAGCCACGATGCCTATAGCATTCATTCCCGCAAAGTGGTATCGGCGCGGATCAAGGTGCCGTATGTCGGTACCGTCGATGTGTTTTCCGCGCATTTAAGTTGGTGGGAAGACGGTTTCCAGCAACAATTTCAACGACTATCCGCGTGGGCGAACGATAAACGCAGCGCCGAGGTGGATGCCACCTTGCTATGCGGTGATTTCAATATCGCCGCCGGTTCGACGGGCTATCAACTGGTGGTCGACGGCCATCAATACGAAGATCAATATCTCGCCGCCAACGCCCCGGCGTTGTTCGAACAAATTTTTCGGGTTAACGATGCGCATTGGCGGGATTATCTGGCCGACGATTATCGAATCGATTACATTTTCATGGACAGGAATAGCGGCTTGCGGGCCAGCTCGGCGCGAACCGTGTTCACCGAGCAGGATTACGGGCCGGTATCGGATCATTGCGGCTATCTGTTAACCTTTGAGCCGCTATAAACTGAATTGCAAAGGGGCAACCTCTAAAAATCCCCTTCCCTCAGGGAGAGGGCTGGGGTGAGGGATGTAAACAATGGATTTTAATCCCCTCATCCCAAGCTTCTCCCTGAGGGAGAAGGAGGTTTTTAATGTTTTGAGGTCCCCGTAGGCGATTTTACAATTAAGATAAAGCTTGTTTAATTAGGCAGCACCATATGCAAGTAGCAGAACATTACGCCAAACCGGTATTTGGCAAATTGGGCGGTTGTTTCCAACGAGGTAACGATTTCAGGGAAACCTTCGACGTTCGCTGGGGCAAGATAGACTTTCATCTGTCGCACGGCATAGCCGCTAACTTGAAGGTGGTGCTGAAGGTGTATCGGGAGTCGATTTGCGAGACCTATATCGTCGACACCGATGCTTATGACGTGGAATGGGACAAGCACAAACGCTCGACGCGGGATTTTTACGTGATGCCGTATTCCGGGCAGTTCGGCAAGATCAGCTGCATCAAGTTCTCGTTTATCGTGCATTTGGGTGAGCATTCCATCGCCTCGCGCCATGAGTATATTTTCATGGACGGCGACCAGTTAAGGGATAACCACCCGCAGCAGCGCCATATCAACGAGCATTGGGCCACGCCCAACCATTTCCGCAGTTATGAGCTGGACCCAGGTCAATTGCAGAGTGATGTGGATTGGTACAACCATCATTTCGATTCCCTGCAACTGACCCCCAAATTTACCAAGGGCCAGCAATTTCACCCGTATCACCCCAAGCGTTTTATTCACGATCATATCGATAAAGTCATCGCGGCCAAACACAGTCAGCCAGACCGCTTATGCACCATCAAAGTCAGCGTGGATTGCATAGACGACGGCGATTTTATTAATCACTTGATTCATGCCAGCCAGCAGGGTGTTTGGGTGCAATGCATTGTCGATTGGCGGAAGATGACGCTGACCAATAGCCAGAATTACGCGCGCTTGAAGCGCTCCGGTATTGAACTAGTGGGGGTGTTTTGCACGCCCAAACACCACTTGATCGAAGTCGAGCCGGACATGCACACCAAGTTCGTGATCTTCAACGACGAGGATTGCATTATCGGCTCGTTTAACATCACCTTTGATCGTTGGTGGGCCAATTGGGAATCCGGGATGAGTTTTCATTCCAAGGGTGTGTGCCGCTTGCTGGATAACATCTTCCAGAGCCAGCGCGGCGGCGTGATTCAAAAGTATGGCGTCGATCCGCTCAGTCCGTTCAATCTGCTATACACCTTTGGCCGCCACACCATGGCCAATGGCAGGGTTTACCGGCCGCATCACGCGATATTGGCGGAAATTCATAGAGCGCGCCGCTCCTTGAAGTTGTGTTTGTTTTTGATCGGCGATTTGCTGGGCGATCACCACGATAGCGTCGTCAACGCCTTGATCCAGGCCCGCGACCGTGGTGTTGATGTGCAGCTGCTGTTCAACGGCCACTTGGCCCGTCAAGGCAAAATCGGCGTCGAGCGCAGTATGGCCGACGAATTGGCACGACCACTGTTACCGGCCGTGCAACGTCTGCGCGATGCTGGGATTCGAGTGGGATTGGTCTATGGCCAAGACGACTTGCCGGTGCCGTATTCGCCCATCCATAGCAAATATTGCGTGATTGACGATTACATCGTCATTGATGGTAGTTTCAACTGGTACAACACCTCGGTGTTCTCCCACGACTTGATCGTCGTCGCCGCCAACCGCGACGTGGCCCAGCCCTATCTCTACGAGTTTGGGCAGATTCAGCGTTTGTTTAGGGTGTTTTACTGACAAACATTTCAGGTATACGACGACTCAGATCTTCCTGAATAACGTTTTCGACCTAACGCTGTCTATCGTGGTGGATTTTTGAATGAACGATTAGCGTAGAGGTAACTGACCCGCGGAGGCGAGGCGCCCTGGCCGTGGCGGGACCGTTTGACCAACATGTTAGGCCTCAGCTTGCTTTGCGAACTGCTGCTACCCCCTTACCAAACTTCAGCGACAGGGCTGCTATGAGCACGTAGGGCCAGAGGTTCAACTGGATCCAAGAAAACGTCGAGGCGCTGACCGTTTGCTCTCGCAAGGCCAACCGCTGATTCTCAATCTCCACAAGTTCTTGCTGTTTGGTTCGTGTCGAAACCTTCCATTTTCCGAGGTGCTCTAGTTGCTGTCTGGGGGCAGTCGTGCACTTGGAGATGCCGAAAAGAATCAATTGAGCCAGGGACGCCTCTTCGTATTGAATCTCGTGAAGTAGAGCGCTGCCGGGATGGGTTGGTTTGAACGCTTGCTGATGCAACTTGTCGATCTCGACCTGCATATTCTCCTTGAACGAAAGTGCGTCGGATACTAGCGAAGTGCGTGAAGAGACAGCGGACAGGTAAAGGGAAGCCATAGGACCCGCAACAAGTGACGACATCCTGTCGCCCTTAGTGAGGCTCTCAATCAACTTGTCGGCTGCTGCGCAGGAGGCCAGCAGTCTGTCCTCAAAGTTTGGGTACGCCGCTTGCGCGGTCGACAGAAATGCAGCAGTAGGCTCGGCGAATCTGACGGCTGCTAGGCACTGACCGGTTGCGCTCGAAGGTGGCTGCGCGCAGACGGAGGCAGAGTCACGAATGACCTTTATGCTCTGCAAACTTGAGTCGAATGCGGCTTCCGTTTCTCCTATCTCAATGTTCGGCCGCTCACGCTGCATTGTCTCAAGCGCCGTTCGACTGTTCTCTGCCACTGAATTTAGGGCAAAGAGCTTGCGCTGAACTTCGTTTGACGAGAATAGCAAGATCACACCGATCGCAGCTAGAGGGTAGTACACAAGGTCAACGTAGTTCCAGCGAGGGGACTGGTAGTAGACAAATCCAATGGATGCGGCCGCCGTGAATGCGGCCAGAAATAGCATGTGTATTGAGGTCATCAGGAGTGCAGTAGAGCGTCTGGGAGGTGGTTCTGAGGCTCGGCATATCTACCGAAAAATGATCTTTGGCACGATAATTTATTGATCTGCATATGATCTTCCTTTCTGTATATCATCCGGCGGAGAAATAATGACCGGTAACGGCCAGACTGTTGCCATTGAATCAGATCGAGCCATAGTCCGCAACGGCTCGATAGAAACAGATTCAAAAAGCCCGGCCATTAATTCTACTTTGTCAGATTTAAGCAACGCCGTCATGCCCGCCTGGATGGCAAGCTTCGATCCGTCCGTGGTGTCTGGATTTCGGCTATCCCTGCCGAAATGACGAGCACTACCGAGAATCTGACAAGGCAGAATTAACCACTCGTAAGCTCCGGCACATAACCAATCACTACAGCGCCAAATGTGTGGTCAAGCTGGCGCGTCAAAGATAGGCAGCCGAAGATGAGATAAACCGGGAGGTATCGCTATGCAAATCAGCAAAAAGCTCATAATATTGAGCGAAATTTTGAGCAAACTATTCAGGAGTTGTTATGAGTATTGCCGTGGCCGATATAGTGCCGTTTTCCGAGGCCAGGACCCAGTTATCCGCTTTGGTGAGCGAGGTGCAAACCGGTAAGGAAAAAATCATTACCAAAAACGGTGAAGGCGTAGCCGCGTTGATCGGCGCGGAACGCTTAGATCACTACCATCGCCTGGAGCGTGCGCATATCCACTTACTGTTATTGCATGAAATCGAACGCGGATTGGCTGATCTCGATGCAGGGCGTCACCAGGATGCCCGCGAAGCGTTAAAGCAAATCAAGCAAGACCGGGCTAAATCCGTATCCACCTGACCCATGCAGGTACGTTTTACCGATAACTTTCTCGCCAATTTGCAAGACATAGAAGGCTATTGGCAAGTAAACAATTTTCCGCAGGCTTATGATCGGCTGCTTGATAGTTTGGAGGACTCCGTTATCCCTAATCTCGAGCGTTATCCGGAAATGGGTCGGTTATTTGCTCGCCATAACCCAGACTCGGTGGAAGCGCTGAGCGCGACCGGGCGAATTGCCGACCATTATCCGGCGGTCCGTGAATATGTTTTAGAGGACTATTTGCTGTTGTACTTACCGACTGACGCCGTATATCTGCTCGCCATCAAACACTACCAACAACTCAGCTATGATTTGGCTGGCTTGTGGCTAAATCGTTAAACCTTTATCGCTATGGCTAAAAAAACCAAATCCGCCTACGTCTGCACCGAGTGCGGCGCCGATTATCCCGGCTGGTCCGGGCAGTGCAATCAGTGCGGGGCGTGGAACAGCATCAAGGAGGTGCAGTTGGGTGGCGGCAAGACCGCTCGCGACAAATCCGGCTATGCCGGGGCGCGTAGCGAGGTGCGTTTGTTGTCCGAGGTCAATTTGGCGCAGGCCGAGCGGATTTCCAGCGGCCTGGCCGAGTTCGACCGGGTGCTGGGCGGCGGTATCGTCACCGGTAGCGTGGTGTTGATCGGCGGTGCGCCGGGGGCCGGCAAGAGCACGATTTTGCTGCAGGCCATCGCCCATATCGCCCGGCATTTACCGGTGTTGTACGTGTCCGGCGAGGAATCGTTGCAGCAGATCGCCGAGCGCGCCCACCGTCTGCAATTGAACACGGCCGGCATCAAGATGCTGGCGGAGACCTCGGTGCAGCAGATTTGCCAGGTCTTGGACGAGGAACAGCCCAAGGTGGTCATCATCGATTCGATTCAAGTCATGTACACCGCCGACTCCGATTCGGCGCCGGGCTCAGTATCGCAGGTGCGCGAATCCGCCAGCTATCTGACCCAATACGCCAAGCGCAGCGGTGTGTCGTTTTTCATGGTCGGCCACGTGACCAAGGACCAGTCTCTGGCCGGGCCGATGACCTTGAGCCATATCGTCGATGCTCAGGTGGTGTTGTCGTCCACCGACGATTCGCGCTTTAGAGTATTGCGCGCGGATAAAAACCGCTTCGGCAGCGTCGGCGAACTGGGATTTTTCGCGATGGAAAGCAGCGGCTTGAAGGAAGTGAAAAATCCGTCGGCAATGTTTTTGTCGCGCGCCGAAAAGCCGTCGCCGGGCAGCGTGGTGACGGTGCTGTGGGAAGGCACCCGGCCGTTGCTGGTGGAAATTCAGGCCTTGGTCACCGAAAGCCAGTACGGCAATCCGCGCCGCTTGGCGGTGGGTTTGGATCAAAACCGGCTGGCAATGCTGTTGGCGGTGCTGTCGCGCCACGGCGGCATCTTCACCGGCAACGACGAGATTTACGCCAACGTGGTCGGCGGCATCAAGGTCAGCGAAACCAGCACCGATTTGGCGATTCTGGTCGGGGTGGTGTCCAGCTTACGAGATCGGATCATTCCCTACGACACGGTGTTTTTCGGCGAGGTGGGCTTGAACGGCGAGATACGCCCGGTCGCCAACGGCCATGCTCGGCTCAACGAGGCGGCCAAGCATGGTTTCAAAAAGGCGATTATTCCTAAGAGCAACAAACCCAAGGATCCGGTGAAAAACTTGCAAATCCATGCAGTCAGTAACATTCAAGAAGCGCTGGCCGTGCTGGCGGATTTATAATTGCTGCCCATAATCAATGCCAAACTTCGTCAGGGAACGATATGAAAAATACAGCAGCCGTCAACGGTAAATTTGGCCGTAACGATCCGTGCCCATGCGGCAGCGGCAAGAAATACAAAGCCTGTTGTTTAAAGCAAGCCGAGGCGGCGGCGAGGCCGGTTCAACCCAGTGTGGACGACGCCTTAAAACAAGCCTGGCAAGCCGTGGCGCGGCGCGATATGGCGGGTACGTTGCATGGGTTTCGGCAAGTGTTAGCGATCCAACCCAATCATGCAGAAGCACTGGCCGGATTGGGACAGGCTTTGTGTTGGCAGCAGCAGCGCCGGGAAGGCTTAGCCTATCTACAGCAGGCCGCTCTTCAACTGGAAATCGACGCTCAGCAAACCTGCAATATCCGTTTTATGCTGGAACTGGCCGAGCAATTGCATCACTGGGGCGATCTGGATACCGCGCTGAAATTAACCGAATTGGCGGTCAAACTGGAACCTGAGAACCCTGCCGCGCTGAATAATCGCGCCCTGTATTTGACAAGGGTTAATCGATTCGAAGAGGCTTTGCCTTTTGCCAGCAAGGTTTGCGAGTTACGTCCGGATGATCCGGCCTGCAATAATATGCTGGCGGTGCTGGAAGCGCATTTAAACCGTTTGCCGGCAGCCAAGCAGCGCTTTCAGGCTGTGATAGCCGCCAATCGCAATATGCAGCAGACCGCACGCGCCTGGCAGGAGTTGGTTGGCGTGCTGGATAAATTGGAAGAATACGATGCATCGTTTGCGGCTTGCCAGCAAGCTAAGGCTTTGTATAAGCAATTACCTGAACTCAGCTCACTTGACGCCGGACAGGTATTTCGTGCGATTCAACGTAACAAGCAGGGCTTTGATCAGGCGTTACTGCATCGATGGGCTCTCAGCGACTTTGCCGATAACTTGCCGGCCCCGACGTTTCTGCTGGGCTTTTTGAGGTCCGGCACGACGTTGACCGAGCAAGTGCTGGCGGCGCATCCCGAGGTGTTTACCTCCGATGAAAATGATCTGATTCATGGTTTGATCCAAGAGCTGCAAAGGTTGAGCGGTGTGCGAGAAGACATCCCGGCCGCCCTCCGCCAGCTTGGTCTGGATGATGTCCGAAAGTTGCGCGCTTACTATTGGCGGCGGGTTAGCGAAGAATATGGCGCGGGTGCCTTGAATAAATGTTTTATCGATAAAGTAGCGCTGAACAGTATCGATATTGGCCTGATTAGCAGCCTATTTCCGGAGGCCAGGATTATCTTTGCGCTACGCGATCCGCGCGATGTGTGTTTGAGTTGCTTCCAGCAGGCGTTTAAGCCGTCTAGCGTGACAGTCAATCTACTGAGCTGGGAAGGTGTGGCCAAGCAATATGCGGCCGTAATGGATCTGTGGCTTTACATTAAACCGATGATGCAGCCGCGTTATATGGAATTGCGTTACGAGGACACGGTCAACGATTTCGAAACCAGTTTTCGCCGGGTGTTTACCTTATTGGATTTGGAATGGGTGGCCGAAGTTAGCGCGTTTCATGAGAAGGCTAAGGGCCGTTACATTGCCACGCCGAGTTTTGCCGCTGTCGCTCAGCCGATTTATTCGCGCTCGGTGGCGCGTTGGCAGCACTATGAAAAGTTTTACGAACCCGTATTACCGATTTTAGCGTCGTATATCGATGCGTTCGGTTACGAATGAAGCGAATGGGCAGGGTTGTTCAAGCTTTTTGATCAAGTAGACTACGATCAAACGGATGTAAAAATGGAGCTTCCGTGCCCCCGGTCATCCTTGACCGAAACCGATCCAATTTCTTGCTGATTAACCCGGCCCTTGATCACACTGGTAATTAAGGGCGCCGGGTTAAAAATCAGCTTTAAGTGACATAGATACGTCTCAGACGTTTTCTGTGGTTTTGCGTTTGCCGAAACCGACTAAGCCCGCCATCGCGCTACCGAACAGCCAAACCGCACCCGGCACGGGTACTGGTGATGCGGCGGCGGAGATGGTAGCGGTATAGGCCAGATTGGCGCCGCCTACCGTGCCGTCGTAACCACCCAAAATCAGTGTGTAAGTACCGGCAGTCAGGAAACGGGTCAGCGTCGCGCTGGCGGTGGTGCCTTGAGTGGCTGCGAAGGCCCAGGCGTTTGCGTCAACCAAAGCCAGCGTTGTGCCAAGTGGGCTGGCAGCCATGGGATTCAGAGCACCGTTGTTCAGGTATTCTTGATGACGACTGCTGCTACCCGCGGTATCCCAGCCGCTCCACAAACCAAAAGCCGGGCGCAGATTGGAGCCGTCCGACGATACGGTGATAGTCACTTCTGCGTCGGCATGCAGTTCAAACAAACCGTAATCGGCGGTATGCCCCCAGTTTGTCGCGCCGTCTTTATAAGCTTTGGCGCCCATGCCTATGCCGTGGCCGCTGGCGGTTTGCGAGTTGGCAACGCCGCCGTCATTGTGGATCATCGCTACCCAGGTGGCGGGCAAATTGCCAATATAGCCTGGATCGCCGGCCGACCATGGGCCTGCGGCAGAACCGTCTGGTAAGGGATCTCCGGAAGCTAAATTGTAGGTTACGTGAGCGCTAGCCATGCCGCTGATTGACATTAACGCGCCCATGGCGCCGGCTAATGCTAGTTTCTTAAAGGTTAAGTTTGCAGTCATTTTGGATCTCTATCGAATTAAATATATGAGCTAAAGCCTGTTGTTAAACAGCGCTTGGTGAGGGGATTGCCGTTGTTTGGCGGCAACCCCGCTGGGTAATTAAGCCGCTAGTGCTTGTTTGCGGCGGCCGAAACCGATCAAGCCGGCCATCGCGCTGCCGAACAGCCAGACTGCGCCTGGAACAGGCACTGCCGAAGTGGTAACCAGTACGTCGTAGGTTACGCCATCGAGCGCGCCGCCACCGTGCGCGCCGACCACCAAGGTATAAAAGCCATTGGTGTGCAGCCCGGGTGTGCCTGTGGCATTCCACTCGGCTTGGTCGAACACAAACGAGTAGAACAAGGTGTCGGAAGTGCTGCTCATGCTGGCTGTCCAGATAGCTTCGCCCAAGCTTGAGCCTTGCAGGCCCGTTTCGCCGATTGTGGCAGCTGCGTTACGGTCAGATGTGGAACTGCTGTCCACATTGCGATACAGGGCCACGTCCAATAAGCCGTTAAATTGGCTGTAATCGGCGTCGTTTTTCACGGTAATGGTGGTTTTGATATTGCCCGCGCTGGCGCAGTTAGCGCTTGCTGTGTTTGCGCCGCAGCTAATATGAATCAAGCCGTAGTCCAGTCCCAGGCCGGTTGATGCCGAATTGCCTGCTACCGCTAAGTAAGGATGGTCGCCATCAGCTGGCAGATCGGCCATGATGGTGCCCCAGGTGGCGGCGTTGGTGCCGCCGTTTTTGTCCGAGTAAGCTTTCCACAAGCTACCGATAGTATTGGTGCCGAAACTAGGGTTTGAGTTAATAAGATTTGCTGTCAGTGCGCCATCGTTGTCTGTAGCGCTGGAGCCCGTATGTAATTCGCGTTTGGTGAAACCTGTAGCTGTTGTATGCTGACCTGAATACCACATATAGGGCAGGTTGCCTGCTACTTCTGTGGCTGTCTCAGCCGCGGTACCTGTGCCCGGAATTAAGGTGTTAGCGTTTAAGTCGCCGACCGTATAAACGTTGGTACCGTTAGCGACTCTATTGGTGCCGTTGGAGTTTGCAGATACACCGTCTGTGCCGTTGATGCTGTTGGCTATGCCGAAGCCGATAGCGGAGTTACCGGAGGCTACTGTGCCCGCGCCGGTCAGGTTGTAGTAAGAGTGCGCGAACGCTTGGCTGGAAACAGCCGCCAGGCCAGTTGTCAAAATAGCTGCTATAGCCGTTTTATGAAAGATCATGATCGTCCTCTTTTGTTATTGGAATTAAAGGTAACAGCGAAACTGACAAAACTTGACCAACAGCAGCGAGCCAAACTTTGCCCTCGCCCATGGCGCGCATGGGGGCAATCCGGCCTTCTTTAAATCGTTTTTTAAGAACCGTGATTTTCCGGCCCCGCCTCACGACGGGTGTGGCAATGCTTGCTTTCAGAGATTTACTCATTCCGCCGGCGGCAGACATGGCAGGGATAGAGACCTACTAACCGCCTTTCGGAAAGCAAACCACGAAGCAAGTACACTAGTTACAGCGAATAGTGGGCCAACTTAATAAAATATATAAATATCATTGTATTGCTGCTTATTTTTCCTGGGATGGCATGAGTGAGCTGCGGGCGAAATTCAGCGAAATAGCTCATACGCTTATTTTAAATAACACAGTTCAATTGCTGGGAAATAATCCCCGCTTGGTGGTGAAGTTTGTTTTGGTGGATTTGATCAGGAATTTCTTTCTTTTCTAGTCGTTTATTGTTAGGTTGTTGCGCCGCTCATTGGGTTGGCACGAGATTTTTCAGTGGAGAGATGTATGCAAAAAACCGATAAAACCCCGCTGTGGGTGTTCCTGGCCCTGTCCGTATAGGAACCCGCAAAGGCGCGTTACTGTTGATCTGGAGTAGTATTGTTTTTACTCTTTACTGTGTGCCTTGGCCGCTCTATTTCGATGGCAATGGCTGGGTTGCCAAATTATTTTTGATCGACGATTGGGAATGGTTTGCGATGATGCTGCCTATGACGTTTTGGTACTGGCTGAGCATGAGATGGGTGGATAAAAACGGCGGCTGGCGTTTGGCTGGTGCGTGATATGCCGCACTATTTTTTGGGAGGGCATGATTTGTCAGATCGTGACGCTTGTTCCTAAAAGATCAGCTCGTAGATTATCTTTCGATCTTGTAAGCGGCGAGCTTGATTCCGTATTTGCTCTGGCACCTAGTGGTTGGAGTGAAGGTTGCTATCAAAAGTCGATTAAATACTTGGGTGGCCGCCTTCCAGGTTTGGTCGGCTTTCCACCTTCTTAAGCAAGCGGCGGTAGTATCTAGCGGCGATGCTTTCTTCAATTTAGTGTTGTTTCTATGCTTTCACACATTCTGCCTAAAGCCGAAATATCCATTCGCGAAAACCTGCGTTGGTTATACATTCTTAGAAATTTGATGCTGTTTGCCGTTACGGTGGCGGTGTTTATTGCGGTAAACGGCCTGGGTATTAATTTGCCGCAAAACCAGCTGTGGCTGGCGATTTTTGCGATTTCCATACTTAATCTTTACACCTGGCTACGGCTGAGGACGCCGGAAGAAGTTACCGAGCACGAGATTTTTTCGCAAATATGCATGGATGTACTGGCGTTGGCCTATTTACTTTATTTGACCGGCGGCGCGTCAAACCCGATCATTTGGGTGTTTCTGCTGCCTTTGATTGTAACTGCCATCATGCTGCCGCAGGCTTATGCCTGGAATATGGTGATTATTACATCCTGTGTTTATACAGTGCTGATTGCCTACAACGTACCCTTGCCGGCTGTCGAGCCGCACATGGCCCATCCGGCGATGACGGAGATGACGCCGGAAATGAGCCTGCAAATGCATTTGATGAACGACCGGCGTTATTTCAATCTGCATGTATTCGGTATGTGGTTTGGTTTTGTGTTTAGCGCCGGCTTAGTCGCTTTTTTTGTGGTCGAACTGTCCAAGACCTTGAAAGAGCGGGAGCGCAATTTGGCGGATGCCCGCGAGAGTGCGCTACGCGACGAGCGCGTGGTGTCCCTAGGCACCTTGGCGGCCAGCGCCGCGCATGATATGGGTACGCCGCTGGGCACGATCGCCATTTTGACGCATGAGATGGCGGAAGAGCTGTCGGCGCATCGCTATCCGGATCTGCATCAGAAACTGATGATTGTGCAGCAGCAGATTGATCGCTGCAAACAAGCTTTGTCGGTGATGTCGGCCTCCGCCGGCGAGATGCGGGCGGAATCCGGCAAGGTGATGCTGGTGAGCGAATATATCGATGAAGTATTAGGCCAGTGGCGCACGCATAAAGCCGCTACCCGGCTCAAGCTATTTATTTCGCCGAATGTGGATATGGAAGCGCGTGTGATTGCGGAACGTACGGTGACTCACTCCATCATTAATATCCTAAATAACGCTGCCGAGGCATCGCCGGTCGATGCGGGCATTGAGTTTCATGTGGAATGGGATGAAGCAACGCTAAACTTGAAAATCCGGGATTTCGGTCCAGGCTTGCCGGCTGAATTTATCGAGTTTGCCGGGCACCAACCGGTCAAGAGCAATAAGCAAGGTATGGGAGTTGGCTTGTTTTTGACTTATACCACTATCAAGCGACTCGGCGGTAAAATACAGTTCAGTAATTTAGAGTCGGGCGGTGCTTGCGTTGAAATCAGTTTGCCGCTTTTAGCTAAGGAGAGTATGCATGAACCAATTACCTATGGATAAGCCCAATTTATTGCTGGTCGATGATGACGTCACCTTTTGTTCGGTGTTGAAGCCGGCGTTGGAAAAGCGCAATTTTCAAGTGACTGTCGCCAATGATGTTGATACGGCGATGAAACTGGCGGAACAAACCGAGCCTGAATACGCGGTAATCGACTTGCGGATCGGTTTTGACTCCGGTTTGGAAATGGTCAAGAAATTGATTTCTTTAGATGACAATACCCAAATCGTCATGCTGACCGGTTTCGCCAGTATCGCCACCGCTGTGGAGGCTATCAAATTGGGCGCGATTCATTATCTGACCAAGCCGGCCAACGCTGATGAGATTGTCAGTGCTTTGTACAAGAACGAAGGCGATGCCTCGGTAGCCATCAGTGACAATCCGCTATCGGTAAAGCGCTTGGAGTGGGAGCACTTGCAAAAGGTGCTGATGCAGCACGACGGTAACATCTCAGCCGCCGCCAGAGCATTGAATATGCACAGAAGGACCTTGCAAAGAAAGCTGGAAAAACGGCCGGTAAAAGAGTAGGCGACCAGCACTATTTAGGAAGTGAAGATATTATTTCGTATTTATTACAACTAATCGTTGCAAAACTAATATTTCTGAGTATAATGGGCGGCTCATTCAGGGGGTCGTTAGCTCAGCCGGTAGAGCACCGCACTTTTAATGCGATGGTCGTGCGTTCGAATCGCACACGACCCACCACTGAATACTTTAAGCTAATCAATAGCTTATCAACTGGATTGCCGTCGAGTTGAAGCAACATAACCGCAGTAAGGCGCAAATTTAGGCGCACTCTGCATTATTTGCTCCAATGAGGTGGCGTAATGAACCAGCAAAATCTATCCCTTAAAAGCTCACAAAACGATGTTTTGTCCGAGCAATCTTTTCAAGAACCTCAAAACTCGCAAGAAACGCTCACAGATTTTCACGTCGAATATTTTTGCGTGTCCGATCCCGAGAGCAAGTATCACAGCCCGTTATTTGCCACCAAGGCGCAAAACGATGTTGTCTTACTACATATCCGCCAAACCTTTCCGAACGCCCACGGCGAACACCGAAAATCCTATTTCCGATCTGAACAAGATGCTGGCCGACAAGAATTATTGTCTGAAATCATGGGTGCCGGCCCGGAATATGACCAGCTGCTTGAGCTGCTAAGGCAACGGTTTGCGCCTGATGTCGCTATCCAAACTAATCAAATCGGCGAGGGCGTGTAATGGCATACATCCGACCTTTAGCCAACGGCAACTTCCGCGCCGATGTCCGCCTGAAAGGCATTGTCAAAAACAAAACCTTCCCAACGGAAAGCCTCGCACAAGCTTGGGCCGATAACATCGAGAACGGCATCAAGACTATTTTGAACCTGGATCAGGCGCAATTGATAGCCCTTTCAGAGGATGAAATTTGCGCCTTGGGGGGCGAGGATCTTTTCAAGCAGTTGGGTATCGATCTGTTTGCAATCCACCATCAGGCCAAACTGGAAGCGATTAACGCCCTATCCAAAAAAGAACTGTTACAGCTTTCCGTGCAAGAAATCGAGCGCATGGGTGGCGCCGAACTATTCATCAAAGCAGGCAAACGCATCCGCTACAAAACTTTTCGCGACGTCTGCGACGAATACCTGTCTCGCTGGGGTAAGAAGGACTATCAAGGCCAGATGCAGCGGGTTGATTACTGGTGCCAGTTTTTCGGTGACCGCATCATGACCGACATCGATATTTTCGACATTCGCGAACACATCGACGACTTGATCGACGAGGGTCAACGCGCCACGACCATCAATCGCAAGAAGGCGGTCTTGTCCAGCGTCTACAAATTTGCCCTGAGTCGCGGCTATGTCGATGAAAACCTAGTTCGGAGCGTGGTGGTCGATGATGACACTAAGCGCCGGGACCGGGTATTAAGCGAGGCCGAACGCAAACGACTACTGAAAGCCTGCCGGGAATCGCATTGGGATAAGCTGTATTTGTTGGTTGTGATGGCAATGACTACCGGTGCCCGTAAAGGTGAGCTGATGAACTTGCGCTGGAGTGATGTTAACTTCAAGGACAGCAGTGCCTTTCTGGGTGACACCAAGAACGGTACCAGTCGGGAGCTGTATTTAGCGCCGGTCGTCATGACCGAGCTGAAACGCCATCAGGAAGTCGGCACCGGTTTGATCTTCCCATCGGTTGAACTTCCCGAACAACCGATGGATTTTCGCAAGGCGTGGCGAAACGTATTGAAAGCCGCCAATATCGCTGACCGGGACATCCTGAACCCGGATGGCAGTGTCAAACTGGAGAAATTTACCTTCCATTGCCTACGGCATGGCTTCTGCTCGGCGCTGTCCGACTCCGGCAAGGAGATCAATCAAATCGCCAAACTGGCCGGCCACAAGAGTATTCAAACCACCATGCGCTATATACATCAGGGACGCGACCAAAAGCGGCAGATCGTCAACGAACTGGCTCAGGCCTTTAACTTGTAGATCCGTTGAGCCAACCTTACCCGGTCGGGGACAGGCGGCGCTATTGGCTGCTGGGTTGGCTTACTTCCTATATTTTTGGGTCTTTTATTGTAAAGCGTAAAGCGTCGAGATACACTTAATCATGATCAAAAGTTTCCGCCATAAAGGTATTCAGCAATTTTTTGAAGCCGGATCCAAATCGGGCATCAATGCCGAACATGCCCTGAAGTTGTCCAGGCAATTACTATTGCTCAACGCCGCCAAAACGCCGCAAGAAATGGATGTCGCCGGCTGGAAGCTCCATCCGCTAAAAGGCGACTTGGTTGAGCATTGGACCGTCAAAGTCAGCGGAAACTGGCGCCTTACCTTCATGTTCGAAGGTGAAGACGTCGTATTGGTCGATTATCAAGATTATCACTGACAGGTAAATACCCATGACTATGTTCAATCCCCCACACCCCGGCAGCATTTTGAAAGAGGACGTGTTACCCGAGCTGGGTATCGGCGTCACCGAAGCCGCTGCTCAGCTTGGCGTCTCCCGTGTCGCATTATCGCGCGTCGTCAATGGCCGGGCGGCGATCAGCGCCGATATGGCAATTCGCCTCGAAGCCTGGCTGAACGGCCCGACCGCCGATACCTGGGTGCGTATGCAAGCCGAATACGACTTATGGCAGGCCCGGCAGAAACCCAAGCCCAACGTCACACCGATTGGTCGGCCACGCGCGGCATAAACGATTATCCGAATTAACCAGCCTATCCCGACGGGGAGAAAAGCGGCGTCATTAACCGCCTGGCTGGTTATCCATTTTTAATGATTTGCACTTAATGGGGTGGTTGTAGTGGAAAAATTAAAGTCATCAAAATTATTTAAACTAAAAAAATTTCTGACCTTGCCAGAAGCCGCTCAACGCCTTAGCGTTAGTTTAGGTGAAGAGGTTAAAGAAACAGATATTCTGAAATTTGCATTAGATGGTCATTTGATTTTATCCGTTAACTTTGTGAATGTAGCCACTGCTGTGCAGGGACATTTTGGGGATGATCGAGATAGGATTTACGGTTTTCTTGCGAGGGAAATACAAAAGCTTGATATGGAGATATGTCCGCTGCCGGATTCTTCAGAATCTGAAAAAAGTGAAACATTAGAAAGAATAAAAGATCTACTTGATGAATCTAAAAACCCTCCTTTTCGTCATGATACTCTTCTTACTCAAAATGACACTTATTATGAATTTGATGACAAGGTTGTAATGCTACCAGGCATATATGATTTACCAATGATCGATGGGGAAAGGGTAGATATAGATCGCAGGTATCAAAAGCTTGAAAACGGAATTGACGTAACTCTACCGCCTTGTGATGGCGTTTTTGTCAAAGATGATGAAGGATTTCTATTTAAGCTTGTTGATATTGTTGATAAAACTAGCCTTACTCCCTATCCAGATGATTACATAATAAATATCCAAAAAAGTATTAGTGAAAGTAATCGTAAAGTTAAAGAAAACGCAGAAATGCTTGGTGATAATCCATCAAGAAATGACCTGATGGACATTGAAAAACTTTTTAAGGATCATGTTTATGTGCTTGGGAATGCAAAACATATGATTGATGGAATTTTAAAAAGAAATGAAATATCAGAAAGGCTTGAGTCAATGCCTATATTGCCAGTATATAAACTGGCTAGCACCTTACCAAAGGATAGCGAGTTACTTGTTCGTACTCAAGCCTTGCTCGAATTTGAAAATATTCTTAATGAAGACATAACAAAAAATAACAACGTTATCTCAGAAACTGAACGTAACAACCTGCTAAAACAAGTCGCAGGAATAGCCTTAGTATTAGCGGAAAAAAATAGTCGTTATAAAAAAGGTGATTCAGTGAGTGCAAACGCCGTTGCTGAATCAGTTATTGAAATAATTGATTTGCTTCCAAATGCAAACAAATATGGGCTAGGTAAAACAAATATTAGAGAAAGTATTAGCAAAGGAATCAAGCTCATAACTGAATCTGAATAGTTTTTGCCGATTGGCAATTCAATTTGTCAATTGGCAAAATAAGTCATCATCATCTTGTATTGTGGCCTCACCACTCCAAACAACCTGAAAAAAGGTGAGGCAATGCAAACACAACAATCAACAACGTCACTAGACGACATCATCCCTTATCAGGACGTCCCTGATAAATTCCCCCATTTATATTCCAAAAAAAGCTGGAACTGGGCGGTAAAGCAACGCCAGCATAACGGCCTGGCTAAAGCATTTCGCAAAGTTAACAAAAAACTTTTTGTGATTATCCCTGTTTTGGCCGAGTGCATTAACGAACAAGTCGAAACCTGAACCGCATATTAAATGCGGTGCAATGCCTTGTGTTTTGAGGCTTGCATTTAATTAGGCGCAGAAAAAGGCGCAAATTCCCGGTATCAAAGTCTTCAACTCGACGGCAAATCAATAGAAGAAACACCGGAAATGCGCCCAACGTGCGATGTGGATTTATTCCGTCTTTTTGGGCGGTATTGTTGGGAGGTTACTGTGAGCGATCCAAAGAAAATCAAAGATATTTTACTTGAAAATGGTTTATTTCAAACGATTAGCGGTGATTATATTGCCGCCTCGATAATCGGTCGAATAATCCCGAATCGTAAACATGGCACTGCTGTTTGTAAAGATAAGAATGGCAACCGCATAGCAATTTTGCGTTGGCCGAAGGAATAAGGCAGCAAGATGAGTTTTGATGCCACCAAATGGGCATGGGCTCAAATTCGAGCCGGCAGTTTGCCGTTTCGAGCAAGGCTCGTATTGCTGACGCTAACTGACCGCTATAACGATGACTATAAACGGTGCAATCCAGGTATCGCCTGTCTCAGTAACGATACCGGCATGCACAGGGAAACTGTAATGGAGGCAATAAAGCAGCTTGAAGCGAGCAATATTATTTCTGTTACCCGAAAGTGCGGCGCCGGGTCATCGTACAAGTTTATTGGATTTAACTATAAAAACCAGTCGGATAATGCAGACCAGTCGATAGATACCGACAGGAAGCAGTCGGCAGATGCCGACCACTTGAGCCCTGAAAACCAGTCGACAAATATCGACCAGTCGGTAAACGCCGACCCAAACCAGTCGACAATTACCGACCCCAACCAGTCGGTAAACACCGACACTAACCAGGAAATAGAACCAGTAAATAAAACCATTAAGCGCAAAGACAAAAAATCTTCATCAGCGCCAAATGCGTTTTCAGAGTTTTATTCGGCATATCCGAGAAAGAAGAGTCGCCAGAAGGCTGAATCTGCCTGGAAGAAGATCAACCCAGACGAAATGCTGTTGGCGGAAATTATGTCCGGCCTGGATCTAGCGAAAAAATCGCGGGATTGGTTGAAAGATGACGGCCAGTACATCCCCTATCCAGCAACTTGGCTAAATGGTCGTTGTTGGGAAGACGAAATCAATTCGTCGCCATCGGCAACTGATGCCAGCGGACCAACCACAAACTGCTTCCTTGGCATCGCGGGGATGATATGAGGCCAAACGAGATAGCGGACTTGTTATCCCGTAGCGCCGGGGAAGTTGCTAAACACCTGCTGCCCAATGGCAAGTTGGATAGTCGGGAGTGGCGCTGCGGTTCAATCTCGGGAGAAGCCGGTAAAAGCCTTGGTGTTCGCCTCCACGGGGATAAAGCCGGCATCTGGTCTGATTTTGCAACGGGTCAAACCGGTGACTTGCTGGACTTATGGCGCGAGGTGCGCAATATCTCCATGCCGGAAGCTATGGCCCAAGCCGCAACTTGGTTGGGCTTAAATCCTGGCGCCAAGAAACCGACATTCGTTCGCCAGCAGAAGGCTTTCAAAAAACCGTCAATCAAGCCTGCTGAGGCTGTTGCCGGTTCGCCGGTATGGCAATACTTGACGCAAGAGCGAAAGCTTTCCGAAGCCACACTCAAGGCGTACCGCGTGGGCCAAACGCCAAAATCGGTATTGTTTCCCTGTTATAACCCAACTGGCGAACTGGTCATGACTAAATGGCGCCATGTCGCCGGCAAAAAATTCGGTGTGACCGAAGCCGACATGCGTCCGGCCTTGTTCGGTTGGCAGGCGATCCCGCCGGAAGCGCGATTCGTCGCCATCACCGAGGGTGAAATCGACGCCATGTCGCTGTTCGAATATCAAATACCGGCCTTGTCGGTACCGTTCGGCGGCGGCACCGGCGCAAAGCACGATTGGATCGAGCACGAATTCGACAACCTGGAACGGTGCGATGTCATCTACATCGCGATGGATAACGATGATGTGGGCCGACAAGCCGCAGCCGAGATTATCGACAGACTGGGGCGGCACCGGTGTCGAGTTGTCGAGTTGCCGCACAAGGATGCCAATGACTGCCTGCGGGCCGGTTTGTCGCTGGCCCAGATGCAAGAGTTGTTGAGCAAAGCTAAAACCCTCGACCCGTCAGAACTGCGCAACGCCGCCGAATATGTAGATGGCGTTATCGCGGCATTCAACCCCACTCAGACCGAAATCGGGTTCAGCACTCCTTGGGGTAAGTGCAAAACCCTCCAGTTCCGTCCGGGCGAACTCACGATTGTGGCGGGCGTGAACGGCCATGGTAAAAGCGAAGGGGTTGGACACATTACCCTCGACGCCATCGCTCAGGGCCGACGCGCCTGTGTCGCATCCATGGAGTTCAAACCTCAGCGGTGGCTGCAACGATTGGTCAGGCAAGCCTCCTGTGTTGAGCAACCCGCCGACCAGTACATCGGTAAAATCATGGAGTGGCTAGGCAATAGCCTGTGGGTTTTTGATATATCCAAAACAGCCAAGGGAGAGCGGATGCTGGAGGTGTTCGGCTACGCCCGCCAGCGCTACGGTATCAATTTATTCGTCATCGATAATATGTCAAAGCTCGACATCAATCCTGACGATTTCAACAGGCAGCGGGATTTTGTTGACAAATTGACTGACTTTGCTAAGGACCATGATGTTCACATTATCCTGGTCGCGCACTTGCGCAAAGGCGACAACGATGAAAAGCCCGGCGGCAAGTTCGATGTGTTAGGCGGCGGCTCTACTACCAATCTGGCCGATACTGTGCTCATTTGGTGGCGAAACCGAAAGAAAGAGGAAAAACTGAAACAGCCAAACCTTGACGATATTGAAGTCGCCCAAATCCAGAAAGAGCCAGACGCACTTTGCCTGTGCGAAAAGCAACGCAACGGCGAAGACGAGCCTCGAATTGCGCTCTGGTTCCACAAACCCTCTCACCAGTTCCTCGGCGCCCCCGGTATTGCACCGCGCAAGTACGTTCACTACTCGACCGCTGAACAACCCAACACCGACTTAGCTGGCATTGACGCGGAGGTGTTCTAGTGAGCGTCTTGCACTTCGTTACCAGCCTTCAGTCATCGGGATTCACTTTCGCCGCCCAAGGCGATTCGCTTGTGATCAATCCCGCGTCCCAGCTTTCCGGCGATGAGCGTGACTACATCCGGCAACACAAGCCGGAGATATTGGCCTGCATCGCCGGAAATTCACCTCGACAGTTAGTCGATGAATATCCTCAATCAATTGAAGTCTGGACGCCGCTCGGCAAAAGTTTTTTTGTCAAGGCTAACTCGGCGGAGCATGCCACCAACTTAGGGCGTTGGAACCCGGCTCCGGAATAAACGAGTTCAAAACCATTTTTTTAAAACCCAAAAGGGGAAAAACCATGAAAGAAGAAAAAACGCTAGATCGTGATGACTTGAATGTGGCGCAACGCTTTGTTTGCCACATTGGTCCTGTCATTTCTGCCTTGAAAGGCATTACGGAAGAATTGGAGCTCGACTTCGACGACGATGACTCAACGCTGAAAATTAACGAGTTCCAAAAATGGCTTGAGTCTGAAGTTGAAAGACATCAATCCATTCTAGACAGCGTGTCTCGTCCACACACCTATCAACCCGACGCCATTTCCGCCGCTGTCGCTAAGATTGAAAAGCTGAAAAACGAAATATTTTTACACGATTGGGCGTTGGAAAATTTAGCGAAAATACATGGCACAAACGTTGAACTGCTGATGCACAAGGGATTCTCCTTATTCGAAATCGAAGGGATTTTGCCGGACGAGGGTATTCAGTACACGCCCCATTTCGATGCGTTAAGGGTGTTAAAGCCCGAGCTTGAAAAAATCGAGAGGTTTATCGCCGCGACTCAAATGATCTCGGCGTGCCATCCGGCACCAAATTAGCCCGTTTCGTCCCTGTACCTGAGTCCGCCGAGTAGAAAATCCGGATTCGGAAAGTTCGCCGCTCCGCCTGTCTGGGCGGCGTTACTCTTATTACACCAAATCGCCATTGCATCAAAACAGGAAAAATTTCATGAAAACCAAAACCATCACGAAAACTGATTTCTTGGAGGCGGCTCACGCCAAGCAAACCATTCTGCCGGCCATACGCGAGCTAAAGAGAATAGGAAACCGTGAGATCTCCAACAACAGCTACACCGCCAAGGTAATTGGTAGAGCCGTTAGTTGTTTAGAGGCCCACATCAAAGATGCTGACCGAGTTTTTAAAAAAGCTGCTGATGATTTTGAGGCGGCCGGGGGAAATGAACTGCTTAAACGAGTGGCCGGTCGCACGTTGGCAATTCCAGGCGAAATCACCCTGCGTCAGCGCACGGCAGAGCTTTTGCGCCAAGCGCATGATTACCGAGTTGGCGAGCTGAAACATTCCGGCTTTAGCGAGAAACAGATAGCCACTATCGAGCCATATCCCGCAGAAGAATTGGCCGGCCATGCAGAAGCCGTCGAAGCACTGAAAATCGAGCAGAGCAAACTAAATCAATTCCTTGAAAGCGCGCCGGTTTATGAGATGCACCACCTTGCTGGCACCCAATTCGACGGCGGCTTGAATCAAGTCGAGGCCGCTTAAATGTTGCCCCCGTTCAATAAGCCGCAAGCACGGCAGCAGTTGGAAGCCACAATCGCCGCCTTGCGCGGGTTATCCGCCCAGGCCCTGGAATACGATAGGGACGCTGTGGAGCACTTTGCACAATCGTTGTGTTGGGCCGAAGCAATTCTGGATGAAGTCAACGGTGTTACCAAGCCGGTCAACGCCGCCGAAATCGCCATGATGGATCAAGGCTTGGTCGGGAGGGTTGCCTTACGGGCTTTCTCGCTCGGTGCTGAGATCGAACGCGAGCAACGCCTCGGTCAGTTGTTTATCAGCACCCACACAGAAAAAGTTACCGAGCTTATCCGGCAAGGTTACACCAGCGATGAGGCTGTAAGCCTGATGCCATTTCCGCAAGCCAATGTAGACGCCTTTTCCGCAAATATCGCCGACCTAGCTGCTGAGCGCGGAAAGTTGGAGGCGTTTTTGGCGTCACCCGGCTATGACGTGCGACTGCTCGTCGGCACAGAGTTCGAGCAAGCCGAGCCAGTTTCACATTAAACTCAAACAGATAGGGAATAAATAATCATGAATATGCAGATAGTAACCGGCGAAAAATTAGGCGAAGTAAAAGCCAGAATCCAGGCGCTTCAAGAGATTGTTCGGTTCAACCAAGATGACAAAATAGGTTACGAGCGCATGCAGCTCGCAAATCGGTTTAATGCGGCAATGAAAAATCGAATGACGCCGGCAGAATTTGTCGAATTATTTCCAAATCCGCCAGTTTCAGGAACAAATTTGACGCTGTATAACGCAGTAAAAACCGGTGCCGACCAACTTTCGCCAGCAAACGAAAGCCCGGAAATTGCAGCCGATTTTCTGGAACTTGACAACTATTTCCGTAATGCCGCAAAGCCTGAAAGATCGTTAACTGAGGCGGAGTTTTCCACACTGTACCCTGAGCCAAATTTCGACATAGAAACCGCTGCCATTGCCACCGCTCAGACAGAAGCCGATAAGTTGCGCAGCTTTCTCAAATCAGGGCCATACCCCGATTATCCGAGAATGTACGATGTCGACTGGCTGGTAAATACCGCCATCAGCTATCCATAGGCGGCAACCATGGCTTTGCAAAGTGATAGCCAGGGGTTCCTAATCGGCGACCCCATTGACCTTGGCCGCATGCCGGGATATTTGCGCGACATTAAAAACGATGTGGCAGCGATCAGGAAAGCAGCTATCGGCGCCGGACCGAACAGTACCCGGCAAGCAGCTAAGCCTGCTCAGTTGGCGCCAGTGGCCAACCGCCGGCAGGTGGCAAGCCCGTTACGCGGTTCCAATGGACAATTTTTGCCGTCGTCATTTAATGGCAAAGCTGCCGAGCCACCCAAAACCAAAGCGGCGTCGGCGGAAATTGCAGCCTTAGCGGCGCGCCTTGCCAATGCCTCTCGAGGTGGTCTTAGTGCTGCCGGCGATGTCGATCCGGCTGCAAAAGCATTCCAGGAAGTGGCTGAGCCCATGCGGCGAGGTTTAAGCCTGTTCAATCGCGCTGATAGCAAGCAGGAAGGATTACTTCGCAAGATTTTCAGGAAACTTGATGTTTTCCACCGCGAAGAAAGCGTTTACAACAAGGCCGCAAAGAAAAGTCTCAAGGCTATTGAGGAAAAGCCAAACGGCACTAATGGCGGTAGCAACACTACGATCGCCGCCGGTGGCGGTGGTATTGGTGGCTTGCTACGTGGGATGTTGGGCGGCGGAATGCTCGGCGGATTGCTTTCTAAGGTGGGCCGAGGTGCTAAAGGCCTCCTGAGACGCATCCCTATTCTGGGCACACTGTTTGCCGCTGGTGGCGCTGCTGTTGATGTGTTTGGCAGTGAGTCAGATCCTAATCTGTCCCGCGCGCAGAAAGATGCGGCGGCGGGAAAGTCAATCGGTGGATGGACTGGCAGTCTAGCCGGTATCGGTGCCGGCGCATTGGCAGGTTCGGCGGCTGGCCCGGTCGGCACTATCGTAGGCGGCGTGGTTGGCGGCGTGGTTGGCGACCAGGCTGGGCAAATTATTGGGGAGAAGTTCGGAACCTGGGTGGCCGATCTCAGACAAGCCGATGTGCCCGGCAAGCTCGTAAGCGCGTTTGAAAGCTGGACCGGCGGCTTTGATTTCCAAAAAGGTTTCGAGCTGTGGCTTGAGCGCACAAAAAACAATTTCACCCAAGCCGGCAATGTTGTTGGTGAGCAGCTCAACGATTTCAACACATTCGTCGACAAGAATACCGGCGTTAACCTGAAAGAATTAGGCGGTCTGTGGCTTGATCGTACCCAAAACAACCTTTCTGGCGCATGGGACACGATTAAGGGTACACCATCGTGGTTACTCGATAACACCACCTTCGGCAAGGCCGGTAAAAAAGCGTTCGGCTCGTTCGGTGGATCAATACCGGGCCTGTCTGATGCTCAGGCCGCTGCGTATGCTGCGGAGGTCATGCGGACCGAATCCTCCGGTGGAGACCCGCGCGCCGAAAATCCGAAAGGATTCATCGGCAAGTACCAAATGGGCGCGGAAACGCTGGCCGATACAGGTCTAGTCAATCTCGCCAAACTTAAATCAGCCCAGAAATCCGGTCGATACGATCAAAAATCGTTCCTTGCCGATCCCGCAAACTGGACTATCGCCGGCGGCAAAGATGCCTATCTCAGTGATTCAGCGTTGCAAGACAAATCCTTTTCCGACATGCAAAAACTCAACTTCACTCAAGGTGTGAAGTCCGGGGCAATCAGCATGGCCGCAAGCCCAGAGCAAGTCGCCGCCTACTTGAAAGCCGCACACCTTGGCGGCGCCACTGGTGCCAGTGATTATTTTTTGCGCGGCATCGACAAATCGGACGGCAATACCTTCATGTCAACATATGCCAAACAAGGCGCTGCGGCTGTCCGGGCGGTGTCGGTTAACGCACCATCATTAAAAACACCACCTATGCCATCCACGCCTAAGGTAGCGGACGCACCAACGGTAATCGAGCCGCTAAATGCGCAGAACGACAAGGTGCAAGTGGTTCGAATTGAAGATAACAGCGACGTCGGCCAAAACCTATCAGACAGGGCGTCGTCGCACCTGGCTACGGGCGGCATTGGGTGGAGGCAATGGTAGGTAAGTAGTCGAGTGGGTTCCGCCTTATGCTGAACCCCATTCCGCAACTAATTTTTGACAAAGAGGGCCATAGAATGATCGATAAGGACGAGGTTTTGCTATCAAAGCAAGTTGGGTTGCGGTTGGCTGAGGCCCGAAAAGAGTTCTGTAAATTGTCGCAGCAACAAGCTGCTGAATTGCTCGGCATACATCCTGATCAACTCCGGGCTATGGAGGAAGGGCTTTCGCTTGTGCCTCTCAGCCTGATCAAAAAGGCGGCAGAAGCCTTTGCTATTAGTGCCTGTTGGATTCTAGGTTTGGTCGCTGATGACTGGGAACTGGATATAGAAACAAGGCGAGAGCGTGACTTTCTCGTCGCCTTGGAGAAATTGCACCTTGAAAGCCGGGCCCAGCAAGTCGCCAAGCAGGTCGAACAGGACAACAAGCTTGCCGCCCTGTCGGAAGCTGTCACCTTGCTTTCACAGGCTGTCCAGGCGATTGATGATTCATTTATGGCGTTCTGGGCAAAAAACGAAGAGTTCACAGACATGGCTGGTGGTTCATCCGTCCTTGGCCGAATCGACCAAGGACAAGCCGCAGCGCGCCGCAACGTTAAGCCTTGTTCGAGCAAAAATCTTGCCGATTCACGCGCTAGCCGCGTTACCGCAGCCAAAGCCAACGATGAAAGTCTGGAAGAGACCTGCACCAGCGCAGTTGCCGCAACCAGTCTTACCGATAGCCGAAAGTAATCCGCGCGCCACCAGCCAACGCAATCACGCCTCATTAACCCCGGCTGCACTCGCATCATAGCCCAAAACAGGAATAAAAATGGCAACAGCACCAGATAAACCCGTTGTATTAAGCTCAGACTGGGGCAACTTGTCCCCCCACCTAATAGCATCTTTCTGGCCGGTGGATCGCAAAGGCAAGCGCATTGAGGATATTACGGTTAAAGCGGCTATTACGGAATCCAATCTGGAAATGTCATTAAACTGGTCAAGCCCGTTCGAAAACCAGGGCGCGCAAAACATCACGCCCACTCTCCAGCAAATGGTACAAAGCGGCAGCATTGAAGGTTTAGTTGGCAAAGCCGACAGCGTGTTCGGAAGCGACCTACAGCGCCTCGCTCACGGCCTTGAAGGCCGAACCGCAATAACAAAGCTCAATAGCACCCAAGTATTTGTCGGTGCTGCGCCGGCCACGTTTAATGTCACGGCACTATTCCGCGCCTGGAAAAATCCGGTCGAAGAGGTGCATAAACCCTTCGATCAGCTAATGAAGTGGGTGCTGCCAGTCGAGCTATCCGAAGAAGGTAGCCTCGCGGCCAGGCTATTACAAGACGGATTTAAGTACGCCACAACTTTCCCGTCAATCGCTCCGGTTCTTCTGGCAGTGAAGTACAAGGATGCCACCTACTGGCCACTGGTCATCGAATCGATCAGCAAGGATACAAATTCCCCGGTTGATAAACATGGCAAATTTGTCGAGCTGACAGTTCCCATGAAATTGACCACGCTTGCTGCGATTGACCGAGCAGACTGGAGTCGGTACCTGGATAACAATATCGGTGTAAATTCAGGCCAAAGACGGTAATACGCGGGCACGGTATTGTTGATGCTTACCAGCGCCCCCGGTGACGTTGCTCGATCCTTGGCATTTGTTGCGGTTGCTGCTGCTGAGGATAAACAAAGCCTCTAACCGGTGGCAACCCGTAATAATCGGCCGGGGCCTGATAACCGGTCGGAGGCTGCTGATTATATCCCCTATAGCCGCCTTGATAGCCCTGATAGCCCTGATAGCCCTGGTAACCTTGATAGCCCTGGTAACCTTGATAGCCTTGGTTACCCTCGCTCTGGTTATAGTCATCCCGGTAATCATCCCGGCGCTGGAATTGCTGTTGTTGGGCACGCTGCTGCTGTTCGTATTGCCTTTGTTTCTGTTGCTGTTGACGAGGCATGTAGACCCAATCATCCTGATCGCCGAAAGCCGTACCCGATAGAAACAGGCTAAGTACCAAAATCGTTACTGGTCCGCGCATAAATCCTCCTGTTGTTGGATTTCTCTGTTGCAGACGATTATCCTCCGACGTTCCTTAATCGACTGCAATTTATTTAAACAGGGGCAACACAACGCTCATCATCGTGCTTTGGATTGTTCACCCAATCGCCTACTGGTGTAGCGGTCATTTCGGCATAGGCGTGGTTATCCAGTAATTCAAGGGCCTCGTCGGCGCCAGCGGCTTTATTCAGCCATTGCCGGTAGTAGCCCGGCGTTATGATGACCGGCATTCGGTCGTGGATGGGTTGCATTAGCTCAGATGCAGATGTGGTAATAATCGTGCAGGAATACAGAGTTTCTGTTTCATGTTGCCATTGTTCCCAAAGGCCGGCGAAGGCGAACAGGCTGTTGTCCGGACGGTGAATGTGAAAAGGCTGTTTGCCGTTTTTCCGCTCCCACTCATAAAAACCGGTGGCCGGGATCAGGCAGCGGCGGTGTTTGAATGCAGACCGGAACGACGGCTTTTCCTTCACCGTTTCTGCTCTGGCGTTGATCAGGTGCCCGCTGTTTTTGGTGTCTTTGGCCCAGGATGGCACCAAGCCCCAATACAGATTTACCGGCTTTAGTGATCCGTCATCGAGTTCAACGATGTTCAGTATTTTTCTGCCGGGTGTGATGTTGTAGCTCGGTTGAAACTTTACCTGGCGAAGTAACTGAAAATGCTCAATGATGATGTCCGGCTTTGTCGTCAAACTGTAGCGGCCACACATACCCTTGCCTCACGCTGATTACTGGGATGCATTAAACCCGAATGTCCAGGAGTTGCACAATACCGTCACTAAGAACAAATATAGAACAATGGCCTTTTCGATGGTAGGCTATGCCACCCGTTCATCAGACTAATTGTCATGCCATGCCTGTAATGCCTTTTAAACGTAATGTCGTCGAAGATGTAGTGATTTTGGCAGATCGACTCGCCGTGTCCAAGCCGTCTCAATGGCTACAACGACTTCGCCTACCGTTGTTCGCTGGCAAAGTCTCTGCGGGTTTCCCTTCGCCAGCAGCCGACCACATCGAAAAAAACCTGGACTTAAATGAATTGCTGATCCAAAAACCTGCCGCGACGTACTTTGTTAGGGCACAAGGTGAATCGATGCTTGGGGCCGGCATTCACCCCAACGACATCTTAGTCGTCGATAGATCCCTGGAGCCGGTCGCGGGTAAGGTAGTGATTTGTGCACTCAACGGCGAACTGACGGTTAAGCGCCTTACGTGTGAAAACGAACAGTGGACACTAAAAGCAGAAAACCCGGATTATCCTGACATTGTTCTCACTGATGATTTGGATCTGGTGGTGTGGGGCGTCGTGACCAATGTTATTCATGCTGTTTAATTATGCAGGAACAGGCTCGCATCGCCTTGGTGGACGCCAACAATTTTTACGTTAGTTGTGAGCGGGTATTCAGACCCGATCTGAACGGCAAACCGGTGATTGTCTTGAGTAACAACGATGGCTGTGTGGTGGCCAGAAGTGCCGAAGTGAAAGCGTTTGGCATCAAAATGGGCGTCCCACTGTTTCAGGTTCGGCACCTTGTTGAGCAGCACAACATTCACGTTTTTTCATCCAATTATTCGCATTATGCCGAAATGTCAGCCAGGGTCATGGCGACTTTGGAAGCCTTTTCCCCATGCATGGAGGTGTATTCGATTGACGAGGCGTTTCTTGATTTGACCGGCGTCTATCCGTGTCAATCCGACCCGATTGCTTACGGACAGCAAATCAAGCATGCCGTGTTCCGCGCGACGGGTATTCCGGTCTGTGTCGGTATGGGGCCCACCAAGACCTTGGCTAAACTGGCAAACTTTGCCGCGAAGAAGTGGAAACAAACCAACGGCGTATTGGATCTGTCGGACCCGCTACGCCGGGAAAAGCTGATGCGTCTCGTCCCTGTCAACGAGGTTTGGGGTATTGGCCCGCAAATCTCGCGCAAACTGGATCAACTTGGGATTAAGACCATCTGGGAGTTGGCCTGCCAACCGCCGGAGAAAATCCAGCAGCAATTCAGTATCGTGGTAGCTCGGACGGTGATGGAATTGAACGGTATTGCCTGCTTGGACCTGGAAGAAATTGCCCCGAATAAACAGCAAATTGTCTGTTCCCGCAGTTTCAGCCGACGCTTAACCCACTACCACGAGTTATCTGCTGCGCTGGCCGAGTTCACCAGTCGAGCCACCGAGAAACTCAGGCAACAACAGTCGGTAGCCGGCAGCGTGACAATCTTCATTCGGACCAATGGCTTTGCCGAACGCGAACCGCAATACCAGCGCAGTGCCAGTGCTAAGCTGGATCAACACAGCCAAGATACTCGGGTGATTCTGGCTGTTGTGGATCGCTTACTCCGTGCCATTTACCAAACTGGCTACGGGTATTACAAATGCGGCGTACAACTCAGTCATATTCAGTCGGAAACCGCACCGGGACAAACTGAGCTATTCGACTTTAACAACTCGGGTTTACCGGCAGAAAACCGCGCCTTGATGAAAACGGTAGATCACATCAACCAACGTTTCCCTAAGGGCATTGCCATCGCCACGGCTCGTATCGATCAAACCTGGAAACCTAAAGCAGAGAAAATGTCTCAGCGCTACACCACCGACTGGCGCGAGCTGGTCTGCGTCAGCTGCAAATAAACCTAGCGTATATCAACTCGGAAACCTCAATCAAAATCAACTTTTCAACGTGCTTAAATTTCCCAACTTCCAAGACGCGGGGAAAACATGCAGCCGGTAATCATCGACACAGAAGAAAAGCAAAAAATCGTTAAAACATTCGGTCAGCGCATGATAATTGCGCGCGAAATGTGCGGACTGAGCGGTCTGGAAGCGGCTGAGCGGCTGGGATACGCCAATTCCTCCAAGTTGAGCAAGATAGAGCATGCCAGCGATCCGCTGGCAATTCCTGCTTTTCTACCATACAAAGCGTCTATTGTGTATCAGGTCAGCCTTGATTTTCTTTTTGCCTTGTCGGACGACTGGCAGCGCGACCCACTAATTTCCCAACAATGCCAAATTCAAAGGGCTCTCGAACAAGTCAGCGCCGAAGAGAACAACGCTATCCGGAATCTGTTTGATCAGCTGTCGGTGGTCGAACAGGCGGCAGAGGTCGCCTTCAACCGATTCGGCGAAATCAAGAAGATCGTCAACCGCTTCCGCGAAATCAATCCGGAATTCGATGAGCTGAAACTGGGGGCAAAACTGCTCAGAGTGGTCGATGAAGCGAGTTCGGAAGTCGCGGCAATTGGGCGAAAATTGGCGGGGTATCATGCATCAACCCAATCCAAAACGTAGTTTCTTCAGCCCCTAAAGGGTAAACCCTATGCCAAATACCAAAAAACACGCTGGTGGTCGGCCCACCGCGTTAAAGCCGGAGTTCATTGACCAGGCTTACAACTATTGCCTGCTTGGCGCCACCGATGCGCAGCTGGCCGGATTTTTCGGTGTGAGCGAGAAGACGATCAACACATGGAAAAAGCAGGCCCCGGAGTTTGCCGATTCCCTCAAGCGCGGCAAAACGCTTGCCGACGCTAAAGTTGCCAATTCATTGTTCCAGCGCGCGACCGGTTACAGCTGCCCTGAAACCAAAGTAAACATTGCAGATGGTCAGGTCATTTTGACCGATGTAACCAAGCACTACCCGCCCGAAACGACTGCGGCGATATTCTGGATGAAAAACCGTCAGCCTGATAAATGGCGCGATAAGATCGAGGTCAATGGATCGTTGAAACTGGACAAAGAAACACTGGATATGATCGAAACCCAGTTTGTCACCAAAATGGCAGCCGCACATGAACGCCAAAAAGCGGTGTTGGCTGAACGTGAGGCAAGGCCCGAAGCGGAGTAATAAGGCTTATGGCGAAGGCTTCGATCTTCCAAGATCCCAGGTACCTCGAATTCGTTGAACGCTTCCACGCTGACCCGCTACGTTTTGCGGTCAGCGTGTGCGGCATGTCGCCATCGTTCGACCAGGAAGACCTGCTTTTCGCTATTTCCCCGCCCAATGCCAAGGTGTCGGTGGTGTCCGGCACGTCAACCGGCAAGACGGCGGCATTCGGACGGATAGCCTTGTGGCACCTGCTTTGTCATCCGGTCGCGGTGTATGAGGGCAAGGTCGAAATCGGCTCGAACACCTACATCGGAGCCCCAAGGATAAATCAGGTAGCCGACGGTGTTTGGAAAGAGATGAACGACGTTTATCTTGCCATCGCCAACGGGCCGTATGGCTGGATCAATGACTACTACGAGATTACCAAAACCCGAGTAGCGGTCAAGGGCTTTGAAGACCAGTGGTTTATCACCCAGGTTGCCATGCAACAAGGACAAGCCATCGGTGTGGCCGGCAAACACAGGTATTGGCAGCTGATCATCATTGACGAAGCGGCTGGTGTCTCGGATGAGCATTTCGATGTAATTGACGGCACCCAAACCCAGCCTGGAAACCGCACGTTGATGGCATCCCAGGGGGTGCGCAACGCCGGCAGGTTTTACGAGTCGCACCACAATTTATCCCGTAACGGTGGTGGATCGTGGATCTCGTTACGCTTCAGCTCGGAGCGGTCGCCATTTGTCACGATGCAATGGCTCAAGGATCGTGACGACGAAACGGGCGGGCGAGAATCGATTGAGTACCGAATCCGGGTTCTCGGTCTGTTCGCTGAGGATTCCGGCAGCAACCTGCTTACCCGGGTCGAACTGGAAAGAGCGTTCGAGCGCGGGCAAATTATCCGCGATGACGAACCGTATGGTTTGTTGGTGCTGTCGGACGTTGGCTTGGGCGAATACCGCGACGAATCGGTCGCCATTATTGCCAAAGTGATTGGCTATGGTGACTTTGGCCCGGATGCGCGGCGAGTCGAGTACATCGAAATCCCGTACTGCACCAATAGAAAAAACGAAATCATTTTCGCCGGGGATCTGGCTAATCTGGTTGGCAAGCTATCAAACGCCACGCTGATGGTCGATAACGGCGGCGTTGGCGCGACGGTGAACAAACTGATCGAGGCCATGGGGGTTCCGGTCGTCAAGGTGAATTGGGGCAAGCCATGTTTCAAGAAAGAATACCAGGACCGATTCTACAACCAGCGGGCATGCGCTATGGTGCGGATGCGTGACGGCATCAAGTCGGGCCGGGTGTCGTTTCGAATGAACATCGACCGCAAGATGAAGGAAAAGATACTGCTACAGGGGGCGCGGTTGCCTTACCACTTCGCCGAGGCGGGCGGACTGCGGTACGTGATGGAAAAGAAAGAGGTCATGCGTAAGAACGGCATCAAGTCGCCCGACATATTTGATGCCAAGTCGTTCGCGTGGCTGGAAGATGCGATTTATATGGTGTCGGATAACGCCGGCAGCGGCGTTAATTCAGCGGTGGCTAAAGCGATAGCCGAGGCTGAGGATATGTTTTCGGATGTGGAGTGAGGATTTTTGAATGGAGATGTCGGTAGGGTGATCGGCAAAATGGACAAAGAATTGATTGAGCGACTAAAAACCGATTTCGTTGATCGAATGGCTATGGCGAGGGAGAGACAGCGGAAAGTCCTGGTTGAGCGTGGACTGCTCGGCGAGGATGAGCCTTATTAACGCCTTGACGTTCCCAAGACAACCATTCTTGGCATCAAGGCATCGTAAGAATAGGCCCCAATGAATACAACAGTCAAGATACAGCTCACACCACCGTCGCACCCACGACGCATTAAGGCTGTAACAGGGCGATAGCCAGGAGATTGTTGACTGAGCCGCTTTTTACAGCCGGAATGCATAAAGAAGAAACCAGCAATCGACCAATCCAGGGCTCCCTTTGTGTTGATATGTCTCTGGATTATGGTAAATTGAAGTTCTGATCGGCGCTCGTTCTTTCATCACTGGCTTTATGGTGATCGGATTGCAAGGCAGGCTGTATGCCAGTATCAGCGAGATGTGATAGCGCAGCATCCCAAAAAAGAAGTTTACCGGCTAATTCGTCCGTGGCTCTTGACCACGGTAGCGGGTTAGCTGGTTTCTCAATCTGGTTAAGCAGGTTCGAGCGGCTCTTGACCACTCGCTAACAATCCTGGCCTTTTATCAACTCAATCATTACGCGGTGTTTGACGTCATGGCAATGTTATTCAAGGGCTACCGCCCACGTATCGCGATGCAGATGGCAAACGGTGACAAGGAGCTATCAAGGTGGCTTGGTACCGCTACTTACGCTAAAACCAGCAACGGTTACTGGCTGGCTTGGCATGCGAATGCGACAGATCGTTTTTTGGTACTACCACCCGAAGGCTCAGCCGACCTGGAATGCCAATGGATTGAAAGCTGGGAAGGCGACTATACCGTTGATATGGCCTTCGATTACGTTGAATCCGGTCGCTTTGAGCGAGACGAGCCATTTGTCCTTAATTTATTCATCCAAGACCCGGTAACGGGCGAGTGGCGTTAAGTCATTGCTGGTGACATTTTTGAAGGCCGCACACCGTCGCGGCTTTTTGCTATTTATTGGACGTTATTAGCGGTTAATGACCTATTAACCCACCGGAAAACGATAGGCGAACGACTTAGTTTTGTATTGCCCTTTTTTCTCCAATTTCAATTTAAAGATTGAAAATAAACTGCATCAAAAATAGGAACAGGCACCGATTGAAGTAGCACCAATAGCACTTCGCTGTTTTCGGTGTATTTCCCAACAATGCCAAACCATCCATTTACTTTTGCTGTTTTCTCGAATTCATCTTTTAATTTTTCAGGTATGCGAACCTTAAAATAACTTCTGCTAGTTAGTAGCTGCGCAACAAAAATATTGTCGCCATCCATACGATTAATCATTCCAACCATTGAATAAAATTGGTTATCAGGTTTTATTTTTGGCGAGTTTGCTAATGCTTCTCCTTGCTTTGCATCATAAAAAATTGATGCTTCCTCGACTGATTCTGGTTGCTTTTTT